>Ga0136633_1000215_pt1 | contig 43668 bp, 34 predicted proteins | sample AntDrymeUQ832206_2_FD_105494 | JGI IMG/M metagenome (GOLD analysis project Ga0136633, IMG submission 105494) | Polar desert sand microbial communities from Dry Valleys, Antarctica - metaG UQ83 (22.06) | ecosystem: Environmental > Terrestrial > Soil > Desert | place: Antarctica: Dry Valley... | reverse complement strand
GTTCTCGAGTTCAACGCGCGCTTCGGCGATCCCGAGGCGCAGGTGCTGCTGCCGATGCTCGACGGCGACTTCGCGAACGCGCTCCTCGGCTGCGCCACCGCCGATCGCGCTTTGATGGAGGACTCCGTCGACCTCCGCGCCGGCGCCGCGGTCGGGGTGGTGGTCGCGTCCGAGGGTTACCCGGACGCTTCGATCACTGGGCGCGTCGTCGAAGGCGCAGAGCCAGCGTCCGCGTCCGACGACGGTGATCTGCTCTGCTTCCATGCCGGCACGGGTCGGCGGGCCGACGGCCGATACGAAACCACCGGCGGCCGCGTGCTGACGATGGTCGGCCGCGGTCCTTCGCTGGAGACGGCTCGCGAGGCGGCGTACCGTGGCGTGGCGGAAGTCACGCTCGATGGGGGGCGCTACCGGACCGACATCGCGGCCCGTGAGCAGGGGGTGCAGGATCGCGTGCAGCCGGATGACGAGGCCGGGTGAGCACGTGAGTGGGTGTTCCGCCCACGCGGGCGGCTATCCTGTGAATGATGCCGACCGTCGCCGTGGTCTGCGGCTCCCGATCCGATCTGCCGACCCTCAAGAGCTGCTTCGATGTGCTCGACGCGTACGGCATCGGCTGGGAGGCATCGGTCATCAGCGCCCACCGCCAGGCCGATGCGCTGCACGTCTACGTCGCCGAGGCGGAGGCGTCGGGCGTGCAGCTTTTCATCGGTGCAGCAGGGCTCGCCGCTCACCTGCCGGGGGTCTTGGCAAGCCTGACGGCAAGGCCGGTAATCGGGATTCCGCTCGACGGCGGTTCGTTGGGTGGCGCCGATGCGCTCTACGCGGTGGTCCAAATGCCGCCCGGGGTCCCAGTCGCGACCGTCGCCATCGGTTCGGCCGGTGCCAAGAATGCGGCCCACCTGGCGGCGCGCATCCTCGCCCTGTCGGATGCGGCCGTGGCCGAGCGGGTTGACGCATTCCGGGCAGAGCAGGCCGGGCAGGCGGAGCTGCGAATCGACCCGCGAGCCTGAAGCCCTGACCTGGCGCGAGCCGTCGGCAAGCGGGACGCTCAGGAACGTACCATTCGGCGCGTGATTGATCGGTATGCGCTGCCGGAGCTGCGCGAGATCTTCGGCGAGCAGCACAAGCTCGACCTGTGGCTGCGGATCGAGCTGCTGGCGGTCGAGGCGCTGCGCGATGCCGGCGTGGTTCCGGAGGCGGATCACGAACGGATCCGCGCTGCGGCGGGGGAGGTCGATGTCGAGCGCGCACATGCGATCGAGCAGGAGTCGCAGCACGACGTCATCGCCTTTTTGCGATCCGTTACCGAACGTCTTGGGCCCGAGGGTCGCTGGCTGCACTATGGCCTGACCAGCTCCGACGTGCTCGACACCGCGACCGCGGCCGTCCTGCGCGACGCAACCGCTGTCGTTGAGGGCGAGCTGAGGCGGTTGATCGAGGTGGTCAGCCGCCTGGCGCGTCAGTACCGCGACACGCCGATGGTAGGTCGCAGCCACGGCATTCACGCCGAGCCGATGACCTTCGGCTTCAAGGCCGCCGGCTGGTACGCCGAGCTCCTCCGCGATGCGAAGCGTCTGAGCCGGGCGCGTGACGGGATCGCCGTCGGATCGATCTCCGGCGCCGTCGGAACGCACGCGAACGTGAGCGGCGACGTCGAGCGCCACGTCCTCGACGGGCTCGGGCTCGCGGCGGACCCGGCGCCGACCCAGGTCGTCAGCCGTGACCGCCACGCGGAGCTGCTGACGACCCTCGCCATTCTGGGCGGAACGCTGGAGCGTGTCGCCGTCGAGATCAGGCACCTTCAGCGCACCGAGGTGGGAGAGGCCTTCGAGCCGTTCGGGTCGGGCCAGCAGGGCAGCAGCGCGATGCCACACAAGCGCAACCCCATCCTTGCGGAGCGGGTGACCGGCATGGCGCGCCTGCTGCGCGGGGACGCGCTAATCGGCCTCGAGAATATGGCGCTCTGGCACGAGCGCGACATCAGCCATAGCTCCGCTGAGCGGTTCGTCTTCGAGCGCGCGCTCGGCGTGGCCGCATACGCGACGCGCACCTTGGGCGACATCCTTGACGGGCTGGAGGTCGACGCCGACCGGATGCGGCGCAATCTCGACGAGCTGGGCGGGATGGTCTACTCCGAGGCGCTTCTCCTGGCGATGATCTCGAACGGCGCCGATCGACAGGCCGCCTACCGCCTGGTACAGAACGCGGCGAGGCGGGCGTGGGCGGGGGAGACGACGTTCCGCGAAGCATTGCGGGCGGATCCCGCTGTCGCCCAATGGCTCACGCTCGACGAGATCGAGGGCGCCATGGATCTCCATCACCATCTCGCCGGTATCGGGGTCACCTACCGGGCGCTCGGCCTCGACGGGCCCGAGTAAGGGGGTCTGCTGTCGATGCGTCCCTGGCGTGATGCGGCCGCAGCCTCGGCGCGGCTCGTGTCGGAGCGCCCGGAGCTGTGGCTACCCGGGGCCCTCGCCTGGATCGCGAACGTTGGTTGGATACCGTTTTTCGTCGCGGTCGTGCGACCTCCTTCCGTCGCGGAGCTCACCTTCCTGGGCGCGCGGATCGTGACCTCCGGAGCCTGGCCGTGGAACGCCGTCGCGATCGGCGCCGCGGCCATTGTGCTTGTCCTCCTCGCCTTCGTCCTCACCGCGGCTGCCGACGCGGTCCTCATCGCGCTCATCGAGCAGCGGCCGTCTTCGGCCGGCGATGTCGGGCGACTCCTGACCGTGAACCTGGTCGCGGCGCTTCCCGCCCTGCTCGCCACGGTGGTCGTCCTCGTCATGCTCGCGGCCGTGGCGCCTCGCGAGTTCAACGCGCCCGATCCGGCCGGTGGGCCCGTGCTGAGCACGATCGCCAGGATCATCCCGTATCTCGCCCTGCTCGGCCTGGCGACGGCGGCCGGTGCGGCACTCGCTGGCGTTGGAGGCCGGCTCGCCCTGGACCGGCGAGACGGCCTCGCGCACGCCCTTCGGTTGGCGCCGCGCGTGTCGCTCGCTGCGGCCCCGGCGACTCACGCGATCCTCGGGTTCGCGCTGCAGCTCGTCTTTCTCGCTTTCGGTGCGCTGCTCCTTGGCGTGCTCTGGGCGCCGATCGGCGCCCAGTTGGCGGCCGGTCGGGAGATCGACGTCGCGATCGGCCTGCTGCTGGTAGGCTTCGTGGCGGTCTGGCTCTGCCTGGTCCTGGCCGGCGGAGCCCTCCATGCGTGGTCCGCCGCCACGTGGTCGCGACTCATCGCGATCGATGCATCCTCGGAAGGACCTGAGCCGACGTGGAAGACCTGAGTCTCGGGACGCAGATCGAGCTGACGGTGCGCCTGGTCGTGGCGCTCCTGCTCGGCGCCGCGATCGGCTGGGAGCGGGAGCTTCAGCGCATGCCGGCCGGATTTCGGACCCACGCGCTCGTCTCGCTGGGCTCGGCGGTCTTCACCGTCATCAGCGCCTATGCCTTCACCGGGCCGCTCGCCGATCCCACACGGATCGCGGCCCAGATCGTCTCCGGCGTTGGCTTCCTGGGCGGCGGCGCGATCCTTCACTACGGCGGTACCGTGCGGGGCCTGACCACGGCCGCATCTCTGTGGGCGGTGGCCGCGGTGGGGATGGCCGCCGGGGCGGGGCTCTTCTTCGTGGCGACCGTCAGCGCAGTGCTCGTGATCGTCGCCCTCGAGGTCTTCCAGCGGCTCGAACGCGTCGCGAAGCGGCGACTCAATATTCCGGCGACCCGCCGAGGGGAACCGATCGACGATGCACCCGAGGAGGGCCAATGACCGAGCCGAACGCATTGCTGCGTACCGAGATCGAAGGGCTGCCGCTTGTCCACCGCGGCAAGGTGCGCGAGACGTACGAGGTCGATGACCGACACCTGCTGCTGGTCGCCACCGACCGCCTGTCAGCCTTCGACGTGGTCTTCGGGCAGCCGATCCCGGACAAGGGCGCCGTCCTGACAAGACTCTCTGCCTGGTGGTTCGAGCAGATCGCGAGCCTCGGCCGCTCGCACTTCGTGACCGCGGACCGCGAACGGCTCCCTGAGCCGGCCCGCACGCGCGAGCTGGCGCCGCGATCGATGCTGGTGCGGCGTGCCGAGCGCGTGGATGCTGAATGCGTCGTGCGCGGCTACCTGGCGGGGTCCGGCTGGGCCGAGTATCAGCGCGCCGGGACGGTGTGTGGTCATCACCTGCCCGATGGCCTGCGCGAGGCGGACCGCCTGCCGGAGCCGATCTTCACACCCTCGACCAAGGCGGAGGTCGGCCATGACGAGAACATCAGCCGCGAGCAGCTCGCCGACATGGTCGGCGCCGAACTTGCCCGCGCGCTCGAGGAGCGCTCGATCGCGCTCTACCGTGCGGGCGCGCGGCGCGCCGGGGCAGTTGGGCTGATCCTGGCCGATACGAAATTCGAGTTCGGCTTCATCGACGGCGAGCTGGCCGTCATCGACGAGGTGCTGACGCCGGACTCCTCGCGCTTCTGGGACGGCGAGCGCTACGCGCCGGGCTCGAGCCCGCAGAGCTTCGACAAGCAGTTCGTGCGCGACTTCGTGGCCGACGGCGGCTGGAACAAGGAGCCGCCTGCGCCAATGCTGCCCGACGAGGTGATCCGCGGTACGCGCGATCGGTACGTCGCCGCATTCGAGCGCCTGACCGGGCGACCGTGGGAGGCGTCGGCCTGACCATGCGCTGGCTTGCCGAGGTTCACGTGGCACTCCGAACGGGGATCGCCGACCCCGAAGGCCAGACGATCGGATCGGCCCTGCGTGCGCTCGGCTACCCGACGGTGAGCGAGGTGCGCAGCGGCAAGCTGATGCGCGTCTCATTCGAGGCCACCGATCACGACGCCGCCGAGGCCACCGTGGATGAGATGTGCCGCCGGCTGCTGGCGAATCCGGTGATGGAGGTTGCCAGCTGGCAGCTCCGCGCGGACGAGCAGCAGGACGCCGAGGCGGCCAACCCATGACGCTCATGGTACGCACCCCCCGGGTGGCGATCGCGGTCTTCCCCGGGTCGTGGTCCGAACGCGACTTCGCGCACGTCGCCGAATCCGTGCTCGGCTGGGAGGCGCGCCTGGTCTGGCATGCCGACGGCGAGCTCGGCACGCCGGACGCGGTCGTCCTGCCGGGCGGCTTCGCGCATGGCGACCACCTGCGAACCGGCGCCATCGCGCGCTTCTCGCCCGTCATGCGCTCGGTCGAGGCTTTCGCCGCCGCCGGCGGCCCTGTGATCGGTTCGTGCAACGGGTTCCAGGTGCTGACCGAGGCCGGCATGCTGCCCGGGGCCCTGCTGCGGAATGATCATCTGGAGTACCGCTGCGACTGGCAGTCGTTGCGCGTCGAGCGCCCGGGCGCTGCGCCTGCCTGGCTTGGTGATCTGGCCGACGGCGAGGTCATCTCCCTGCCGATCAGCCATGGCGAGGGACGGTACGTCGCCGACGAGGCGACCCTTGATGCGCTCGAGCGCGACGGACGGGTCGTCCTGCGCTACACGGATGCGGACGGCCGGGTGAGCCCGGAGGCGAATCCGAACGGGTCGGAACGCGGGATCGCCGGCATCGTGAACGCGCGTGGCAACGTGCTCGGGCTCATGCCGCATCCTGAGCGTGCGGCCGAGTCCGAGGTTGGCGGGACTGACGGCCTGCGCCTCTTCCGGTCGCTGGAACGCTGGCTGCAGGAGCAGCCGGCCGCCGCGGAACGTCGGCTATCATCGGGCTGACCGCCACAGACCTGCCGCAGGAGGCGAACGAGTGGACAACCACGAGCGCGATCACCGCGACTGGCCGGATGCGGAGGATGCATCTCCGTCATCGGCCGACCCGACCCAGCCGGACGCGACCGAGCCGACGGTTGGCCCTGACCAGTCAGCGTCGCAGCCTGCCTGGAGCCAGCCGCCGATGAGCGACCCGATGGACGGGGCGCCGGAGCCTTTCGAAGCGGCTCGGCCCACCGAGCGCGCCGAGACGATGGAGACGGCCGAGATCGAGAGCTGGCCAAGCCAGGATGCCTCTGCCGGCTCAACGGCAGATACTCCGGAGTCGCCGGCCTGGCCGACGGACCCACCCTCGGCCGGCTCCGCGGAACCCGACACCTGGCCGACCACGCCGCCCGAGCGCGGAGAGGAGCCGATCCTGGAGCCGGCATGGACGCCCCAGCCCGCGCCCGAGGCGGCTGAGCCGCCGCCCAGCGAGGTGGAAGCCTACGCAGCTCAACCGACGATGCCGGCCGACTCGAACGTTGACGTGTCAGGGCCTGCGGCTGGGCCCACCGCGGCGGCGGCGCATGTCGTCCCGGCCGGTGAGGGGGCGATCGGCGAGAGCACCCAATGCCCGCGCTGCGGGACCGAGAATCGCCCCGGCCTCGCCTTCTGCCACAACTGCGGCCAGCGGCTGGTCGCCACCGGCGTCTCGAGCACCGTCGAGCGCCCCGGGACGCCCGAAGGCACGATGGCCTGTCCGCGCTGCGGCACGCACAATCGCGCCGGCGTCGCCTTCTGCCAGAACTGCGGCGCGAACCTGCGCGGCACCGCTCCGGGCTACGTGCCGCCGTCAGTCGCCGCAGAGTCCGGCGCCGAGACGGTCGAGGCCCCGCGGCGTAGCGCGGTGCTTGGACCGGTCGTCCTGCTCATCGGCCTGGTGGGCATCGCCACCGGTTACCTGCTGCCATTCCTCTACGGCTCGAGCTCGCTCTTCGACCGTGCCATGGGAACCGACGGATACGGCGTGGCCTTCTGGTCGGGCTATCCGGACGTCGGCGCTGGCCTGGCCGATCAGGCGTACTTCGGTCTCGCCGGCCCGATCCCGATCCTCAGCCTCCTCCTCATCGTCCTGGCCATCGCTGGCTTCGTGCAGGCCGCGCCCGGGACGGTGCAGCGGATCGGGCTCGGGATCGCGCTACTGTGGAGCGTCGGCCTCATGGTGTTGTTCGTGGTCATCGAGCTGGCCGGAAACTGGAGCGGCGACCTGGTCGGCATGCTTCGCGTGTTGAGTCCAGCCGGCATCATCTTCCTGCTCTCATCTCTGATCGTGCTCATCGGCACGCTGACGCGATTCGGTCGAAGCTAGCCGCATGGCCCGCTATTGCGCGAACTGCGGGACCGAGGTCGAGGATTCGGCCGTGTTCTGCCCGACCTGCGGGCAGCCGATCGACCAGGCCACCGAGACGGAGATCCCGGCTGCGCCGGCGTGGCCGGAGCAGGTGCCGGACGATGCCGATGTACCCGCGTCGGCCGAGGCTGCCGTCGACGATGCCCGGCAGCCCCGCTTCGAGGAGCCGACCCGGGTCGAGGAGGCGCCGCCTGCGGCTGGGGACGCGAGCCCGCCACCTCCGCCCACGGCCGCCGCTCCGTCGCCCCGAGCGGCCGAACGCCCCCGAGCGGCCCCCGTCAACGTTCCGTTCACGATGCCGGTCACGCTGTCGGCATGGCTGATCGGCGGCGGCGCGGGGGTCGCGGCGCTCGGCGTCCTCATCGGCCTCTTTGGTGGATTTCTGAACCCGATTGATCTGATCCTGCTGGTCGTGCTCATCGGCATCGCGGTGACCGTCTTCTTCGCCGCCAGCGTGCCGGCCATCCCGCATCTGCGGCTGGCGACGATGGTGGTCGTGCTCATCGGCTTCGGGATCGCGCTCGACCGGATCGGCTTCGGCGTCGCGGGGATCGAGGAGCTCCTGCTCTTGCTGGGCACCGCCGCGGCTGCCATCGGCGCCATCCTGCTCGAGTTGGGTCGCGATCAGCCGCTGGGTGGCCCGCAGCACTGAGCGGATGAGACTTGCGCCGCCACCGGCCGAGCAGCGGCACGGCCTGACCGAGACCGAGTACGAGCTCGTGGTCGACGCGCTCGGTCGGGTCCCGAACCCGGTCGAGCTCGGCATGTTCGGCGCGATGTGGTCCGAGCACTGCGCCTACAAGCACTCCCGGTTGCTCCTCGGGCGGCTGCCGTCGACCGGCGACCGAGTGCTGGTCGGGCCTGGAGAGAATGCCGGAGCGATCGACATCGGCGACGGGCTGGCCGTCGTCTTCAAGGTCGAGTCCCACAATCATCCGAGCGCCGTCGAGCCGTACCAGGGCGCCGCCACCGGGGTCGGCGGCATCATCCGTGACATCTTCACGATGGGCGCGCGCCCGATCGCCCTCCTGAACAGCCTGCGCTTCGGACCGCTCGAGGCAGACGCCGAGACAAGTGCGTCCGCCGCCGCCCGCAATCGCTACCTGTTCGGAGGCGTCATCGGCGGGATCGCCGGCTATGGCAACTGCATCGGGATCCCCGACGTCGGCGGCGAGATCACCTTCGATGCAAGCTATTCGGGCAACCCGCTCGTCAACGCGATGTGCGTGGGGATCGCCCATCACGACGAGATCACGCTGGCCCGCGCCGCGGGTGCCGGTAACGTGCTCCTGCTCGTGGGGGCGAGTACGGGGCGGGACGGGATCCAGGGCGCATCGTTCGCGTCGGCCACCCTGGGTGACGACCGAGAGGAGCGACGGCCGGCGGTGCAGGTCGGGAATCCGTTCCTCGAGAAGCTGCTCATGGAGGCCTGTCTTGAGCTGGCGCGCCTGGACTCGGTCGTCGCCATGCAGGACCTCGGCGCCGCGGGGCTGACCTGCGCGCTGGCCGAGCTCACGGCTCGCGGCGGCGTCGGGGCCGACGTCGATCTCGACGCGGTGCCGCGTCGCGAAGCCGGCATGACACCGTACGAGGTGCTGCTCTCCGAATCGCAGGAGCGAATGCTCATCGTCGTGCGCGCGCGGCAGGTTGCGGAAGCGCGCGCGATCTTTGATCGTTACGAGTTGCACGCCGCGGAGATCGGCACCATCGGCGACGAGCCGATCATCCGCTGCCGAGCGTCCGGCGAGCTCGTCTGCGAGGTGCCGGGCCGTGCCCTGGCCGACGACGCCCCGCGCTACCCGATCTCCGGGTCCCCGGCTCCCGTCGCGAGGGCGGACCTTCACGCGCTCGCCACCGAGCCACCCACGGAGGCAACCCTGCTGGAGCTGCTCCGCTCCGCCAACGCCCGCGACCGCAAGCCGATCTGGCGTCGATACGACCACATGAACGGGACGAACACCCTCGTCGGCCCTGGAGCAGGCGACGCCGCGCTGCTGCGCCTCAAGGGCACCGCGAAAGCGCTTGCGCTCTCGATCGATGGCCCGGGCCCGGCGCGGGTCGGCGCACTCGACCCCTACCTTGCCGGCGTCTCGGCGGTGGTGGAGGGCGCGCTCAACGTGGCATGCAGCGGTGCGACGCCGATCGGAATCACCGATTGCCTCAACTTCGGCTCGCCCGAAACCGACCTCGGCGCCTGGCAGCTCGAGCGGTCGATCGATGGGATCGCGGACGCCTGTCGCGCTCTTGGCCTGCCGGTTGTCTCCGGCAATGTCAGCCTCTACAACGAAACGTCCGACGGCCCGATCGTGCCGACCCCGGTGGTCGGCACGATCGGGCTGATCGAAGACCGTCGGTCGGCGTTGCGCATGGAATGGGCAGCGGGCCAGGAGGTCTGGCTGCTGGGTGAGCCGGCGCCGGACGCGGGCGCGCTCGCCGCTTCGGAGCTTGCGTGGCGCCGCGGCATTCGAGGCGGCGTCGCGTCGCTCGACCTCATGGCCGCCGTGAAGCTCGTCCGCCTTCTGCCGGAGCTGTCACGGCAAGGAATCGTTGGTGCGGCGCACGACTGCTCGGTGGGCGGGATCGGCGTCGCGCTGGCGCGCATGGCGATCGCGGCGGGGCACGGCGTTCGGGCAAGGGTCTCCGTCGGCGACGGGCTGGGTACTGCCACCGCGTTCGGCGAGCGCGGCGGCCGCGTCATCGTCGGCGTGGCGCCGGAACGAGCAGCCGACCTGCGGCATGCCGCGGACGAGGTCGGCGTCGCGGCCGCGCGCCTCGGTGTCGTGGGCGGCGTGCGGCTCGACGTGACCTTCGGCAGCGAGCGGCTCGAGGTTCCGGTGGCGCGGCTGCGGGCGGCCTGGCGGACCGAGTTCTAGGTCGGCGGCGACCGTCGAGTGGATCGGCGCGCCGAGTGGTCGGTGGGCTCAGTCTCCGAGGCCGCCCCGAGGCCGATCGAGGCGACGATCGGATCCTCCTCCAGCCGCAGGTGCGCCCGTCGCAATGTCCGCCGATGGAGCGCGGCCGTCACCTGCTCCTCGGTCGTGACCCGGGCCCTCGAGGCCGCGTCGCCGCCCGCCGATGCCCGTTCTGTAGCTCTGCGCCGCCGCAGCGTGAGGATCAGGAGCCACCCGAGCAGGGCGATCGCCGTCATCCCGCCGATCCCGATGAGGAGCTCGACCGGCCCGAGCCGCAGCGACAGGACCACGAGCGCACCGGAGCGCATCAGCCGGACGCCTCTCGAGCCCTGCTCGGGCGGCGCCTGGGGCGCTTGGCATTCGTAGCGGCGCCGGTGGTGTCGTCGAGATGCGGGTGCTCGTGCCGCGGGACGTCCAGGTGTGCGAGGCCACCGCGTGCCCGCTCATGGAGGCGGTAGACCTCCTCCAGCCCATCGGGCGGGACGGCAGCCCCATAGACGTTGCAGAAGACTTCGACCACGGCCGGATCGAACTGCGTGCCGGCGTTGCTCCGAAGCTCGGCGAGCGCCTCCTCATGCGTCAGGGCGTCACTGTAGGGGCGATCGTGGACCATGGCGTGATACGCATCGGCCACGCTGACGATCCGAGCACCAAGAGGGATCTCGCTGCCCTTCAGGCCGTGCGGGTAGCCTCCACCGTTGAAGCGCTCGTGATGGTGGAGCACGACCGGGATTGCCTCGCGCAGGTTCGAGGCCTGCTCGAGGATGACCTGCCCGATGCGCGGATGCTCTCCGATCGCCTGCCATTCGGCATCGGACAGGGTGGTCGGCTTGTCGAGGATCTCCTCCGGAATGGCGATCTTGCCGAGGTCGTGGAGGAGCGATGCGATCCGGATCCGCTCGATCTCCTCGGTGGGCAGGCCCATCTCGAGCCCGATCCCGGTGGCGAGCGACGCAATCATGTCCGACGGGCGTCCTCGATGAGGCGGCTGAGGCGCGAGGACCGATGCCAGCGCCTGGGTCGCCGTATCGCTCGCCCACTGCCCGATCGCGGTCGCCTGCGCGCGTCGCTCAGGGGAGATCGGCGCGCGCCGCACCAGAGCCTCCTCGTCCAGCTTGCGGTACAGGTAGGTGCGGTTGCGCCCCAGGGACTTGGCCGCATACATGGCCGCGTCGGCGCGGTCCACCAGCATGTCGATCTGGAGCTCGGCCCCCCGGCCACCGGCGATGCCGATGCTGATCGTCGCCCTGACGCTCTGCTCGCCCGCGATTCGAAAGGGCTCCCGCTGAACGAGGACGCGCAGCTCCTCGGCAAGCTGGACGGCGTCCTCCGGCATCGTTTCGGGCAGGATGAGCATGAACTCCTCGCCGCCATAGCGGCCGAACGTGTCGCTCGCGCGCACGCCGTCCGCGACCAGGTGGGCGATCTGGCGGAGCACCGCGTCGCCTGAGTTGTGCCCGTAGGTGTCGTTGATCGGCTTGAAGCGGTCGATGTCGATGAAGGCGACACTGAGCGGCTTGTAATGGCGAGCGGCTCGCTCCACCTCCGCGCCGAGGATGGCGAGGAGCGACTCGCGGTTCGGAACGCCGGTCAGCCGGTCGTGCGTCGCGCGCGCCTCGACCTGCAGAAAGGCCCCACTGGCGGCGTTGAAGGCGCGAGCCAGGCGCCGCTCGCCGGGGATGCCACCCTCCCGAATGTGGGTCGGCTCGTCGGTCTCGAGCGTGCGCTCCAGTGCCTGGGCGATGCGGTTGAGGCGCCATCCGAAGTAGCTCCAGGCCAGAAGGGCCGTCGTCGTCATCCCGGCCACCACGGCGGCCCCGACGATGAGCGCGAGCGTCCCTCGATCAGCCGGCTGGGTCTGTGACGTGACCGCCACGCCGATGACGGCGAGTCCAGCCACGGCGAACGGTGCGAGGAACCCGAGGAGGCGAACAAGGAAGAGCATCGTGGGCAGCATGGCGACGGGGGTCCCGTTCGGCCATGGGTCGATGGTCCCTTGTTGCGCCACGGCACCCTCGCGTTTCACGCCTTTTCCTCCGTGGTGGGGATTGATGCAGTACTGCGCTGGTACTCGCGGCCGGGCTGCGTTGCGGGAGGCCATCAACGCGAACAACGCTCGCTATGATGCCTGGGTGCCCGGCCAGCACCGATCCGTTTGACCCACCCCGTGCGCCCGCCGATTCGCCTGCCGCACCAACCCGGTGAGGCGCTACCCCGCTACGAGGCGCACGGCCCCCGCGAGGAGTGCGGCGTGGTCGGCATCTGGGCACCCGGCGCCTCGGTGGCGCGGATGGCGTACATCGCGCTTCATGCGCTCCAGCATCGCGGCCAGGAGTCGGCCGGCATCGCCGTCACCGATGGCGGACAGCTCAGCCTGCACAAGCGCCTCGGCCTCGTCAGCAGCGTCTTCGACGAGGAGACGCTGACCAGGCTGGAGGGCCGCGAGGAGGGGGGCCGCCCGCCGAAGGCCGCCATCGGTCACACCCGTTACAGCACCACCGGATCGAACACGATGCCGAACGTGCAGCCGGTCTATGCCCGTGCCGACATCGGCGAGCTCATGCTCGGACACAACGGCAACCTCACGAACGCGACCTGGCTGCGCGACGAGCTGACGGAGCAGGGGATCGAGTTCGGGTCTGCCTCGGACACGGAGGTGCTCGCCAAGCTGATCGCCCACGCGCCGGGGCGCACGTGGGCCCAACGGGTCGACCACGCGTTTCATCGGGCGGTCGGTGCGTTCACCTTCACGATGCTGACCGAGACCGCCCTTGTGGCCGCCCGTGATCCCGTGGGCTTCCGGCCCCTCGCCCTGGGGCGGCTGCCGGGCGGCGGCTGGGCGGTCGCCTCCGAGAGCTGCGCGCTCGACGCGATTGGAGCCCGATTTCTCCGCGACGTTGAGGCAGGCGAGGTCCTGACCATCGACGACGAGGGCGTCCATTCGCACCGGTCCAGCCGCGCGAGCCCGGAGCGCGAACGGCTCTGCGTGTTCGAGTTCGTCTACCTGGCGCGCCCGGACTCGGTCATGGACGGGCGCCTTCTGTACGAGGCTCGGCTCGAGATGGGCCGTCGCCTGGCGCGTGAGCAGCCTGCGGATGCGGACCTCGTCATCGCCGTGCCCGACTCAGCCATCCCGGCTGCCATCGGCTACGCCGAGGAGGCGGGCCTTCCGTACCGCGAGGGCCTCATCAAGTCGCGTTACGTGGGACGGACGTTCATCCAGCCGGCTCAGCGCAGCCGCGACGAGGCGGTGCGCATGAAGTTCAACCCGCTCCCCGAGCTGCTCTCCGGCAAGCGGGTGGTCGTCGTCGACGACTCGATCGTGCGCGGCACCACGACCGGACCGATCGTCGAGATGCTGCGCCGGGCCGGTGCGGCCGAGGTCCATGTCCGGATCCATTCACCACAGATGCGCCACCCCTGCTACATGGGGGTCGATACGGGTCGCCGCGAGGAGCTCATCGCCGCCAACCACTCGCTCGAGGGCATTCGAGCCGCCATCGGCGCCGATTCTCTCGGCTACCTGTCGAAGGAGGCCATGCTCGAGGCGGTCGGCGGACGGACGGATGCACGCTGCACGGCCTGCTTCGATGGCGTCTATCCGACCGACGTGCCGCTCGAGCTCGACAAGTTGGCGCTGGAGCACCGCTGAGCGTGGCGCGCACCTACCGCGAGGCGGGGGTCGACCTGGCTGAGGCCGCGCGTGCCGTCGAGCGCATCACGCGAGCCGCGTCATCCACGCTGACGCCGGCAGTCCTGGGCGGCGTCGGGGGCTTCGGCGGCCTCTTCCGCTTCGATCCGACCAGTCATGCCGATCCGATCCTCGTCAGCAGCACCGACGGCGTAGGCACCAAGCTGAAGGTTGCGGTCGCCCTCGAGCGGCATGGCACCATCGGCGTCGATCTCGTCAACGCGTGCGTCAACGACATCGTCGTCAGCGGCGCGGACCCTCTGTTTTTCCTTGACTACCTCGCGATTGGTGACCTGCGCGCCGATGTCGTGGAGGAGATCGTCGGCGGCGTGGCGGCCGGCTGCGCGGCTGCGGGCATTCCGCTCATCGGCGGCGAGACGGCGCAGATGCCCGATCTCTACCGCGGCGCCGACTACGACCTGGCTGGCTTCATCGTGGGCGTGGTGGGTCGCGAGCAGCTGATCGACGGCTCGCGCGCGCGCGCGAGCGACGCTGTGATCGGCCTCCTCTCCTCAGGTCTTCATACGAACGGCTACAGCCTTGCGCGACGGATCCTGCCCGAGGAATCCTGGCGCGGGCCGATGCCGGACAACGGCCGCACGATCGGCGAGGCGCTCCTCGAGCCGCATCGGTCCTACCTCGACGAGGCGCGCATCCTGCGCCGTACCCTGCGCGAGGCCGATGCCGACGTTCATGCCCTCGCACACATCACCGGCGGCGGCTGGGAGGGGAATGTCCCCCGGACGTTGCCGTCCGGCCTGGGAGTCGAGATCGAGACCGGCTCATGGCCGATCCCGCGCATCTTCAGCCTCATCCAATCGCGGGGCGACATCGCCGACGAGGAGATGGTCCGCACCTTCAACGTTGGGATCGGGCTGACTGCCATCGTTCCGGCAGAGCACGCCGATGCGGCCGTCGCCGCGGTTGGTGACGCGTACCGCATCGGGCACGTCGTTGCGGTGCCTGAGGGCGAGCCGCGCGTTCGGTTCGTGTGAGGCTCGGCGTTCTCGTATCCGGCCGTGGGTCGAACCTCGAGGCGGTGCTCGCCGCCGCGGCGCCCGGGCTGGAGCCGGTGCTCGTGATCAGCAACCGGCAGGGGGTGCGTGCGCTTGATGTGGCCGCGACGCACGACGTGCCGGCGCAGGTTCTGCGCCGCGCCGACTTTGCCGACGCCGCGGTGCGCGATGCCGCCATCGGTGAATCGCTGTCGGCTGCCGGCGTGGAGCTCGCGCTGCTGGCAGGCTATGACCAGCTGCTGCGGCCGCCGTACTTCGCCGCCTTCGCCGGTCGCACGATCAACATTCATCCCAGCTTCCTTCCCGCGCACGGCGGGGCCAGCATGGTGGGGTTGGCGGTGCATCGGTCCGTGCTCGCGGCCGGTGACGCTCAGACGGGCGTGACGATCCACGAGGTGACGCCTGCGCTCGACGCCGGACCGATCCTGGCCCAGGCTCGGGTTCCAGTCTTGCCCGGCGATGATGCCCAGACACTGGCGGCGCGCGTGCTGGTGGCGGAGCATCGTTTGCTGGTCCGAACACTGGAGCAGATCGCCGCTCGGCGGCTCTGACACCACCGGCTGATGACTGCCAGCGAGGGCGGAGCGGACCGGCGCGGCGAGGGGTCGGTCGACATGATGCGTGCTAGCATGGCCGACGGCGCTCCGAGCGGCGCACCCCCCACGCAGGAGAGGCCAGGCAGGTAGATGGACGCGATTCTCGAACCGATTGGCGAGTTCTGGGAGGGGTTCCTGAACAACCCGATCGTGCAGCTGGGCAGCCAGCTGATCGTGATCTACGTGGTCCTCCTCTGGCTCGGGACGGCGTACTGGGCCTTCCGCGACATGCAGGCTCGAACCGAAAACCCGATCCTCCCGTACTTCGCCGCCGCCCTCATCATCTTCTTCACGCCGCTGCTCTTCATCTTCGCCGTTGTCCTGTACCTGATCGTTCGTCCGCGGGAGACGCTGGCGGAGGTCTACGAGCGCAGCCTGGCGGAGGAGTCGCTCCTTGCCGAGGTCGAGAAGAACGAGCTCTGCCCGGTCTGCCGCGACCGCGTGGATTCCGACTGGCTCGTCTGCCCGAATTGCCGCACTCGCCTGCACCGGGTCTGTCCGTCGTGCAACCGGCTGGCGGAACCGAGCTGGCCCCTCTGCGCATTCTGCGGCGCGGATTTCGGGCGCGACCCACCAAAGGCCGCTCGAACGCGCGGCAAGGCTTCCGTGGCCGCCACTGGGGCGACCGCCGCCGGAGCTGCGGAGGCGGACACCCCGTTGGCCGACGCAACGGCTGAGCACGGCCGCCTGCGCGGCGCAACCCACACCTGACGCAGAGCCGGACGCCCGTGGACCCTGCCGGGCCCGAACGTCCCGGAGGGTTGCCGGCCGGGCTGCACCCGACGGCGGGCCGGACGAGCGTCTCGATGCCGCGCTGGCCCGGCGGGGTCCTCATCGGCATCGGTGCCATCGCTGGCATCGGCGCGTTGGGCGCCGGTGCCCTGGCCGTCCAGGGACAGGCGGGCCTCGAAGATCCGGCACTCTACGGCTGGCTCGCCCTCCTGGGCGCGGTCCTCTTCACCGTCGGGCTTCTCTACGTCGCGGTTCGCCAGTTGCGCGTCCGGCGCTACCTGCCGCCCGAGCGTTACCGCGGACCCGGCGTGCTCGTGCTGCTGCTCCTCGTGCTGGTGCTCGCGTCACTCTTCACCGCGCCCTTCGGCGCGGACGCGGCCGCCCTGCTCATGGGCGACGGCGAGCTCACCTTCCTCGGCGCGACCGTGCTGCTCCTCGCGACGCAGGTCGCCCTGCTGCTCGTCAGCTGGTTTCTCGTCTTTCGACCCGGTGCGCTCGAGGCGCTTGCCTCGTTGCCTGGCCGCGACCCCGTCGGCGCCATCCGCGCTGGCCTCGGGTGGGGCATCCTCGCCTGGCTGGGCGCAACGCTCGTCGCCGCCGGCGTCGTCTGGCTGCTGGGGAGGCTCGGCTTCGTGGCCCAGCCGCAGGCCGCCGGGCGCGCGATCGCCCTCGTCAATCCGTTGCTGGTGGTGATTGCCGTCGTCGTCCTGGCGCCGATCGCGGAGGAGGTCTTCTTCCGCGGCGTGGTCTTCAACGCCTTGCTGCGCGAGGGTGGTCGACGCTGGGCGTTCATCGGCTCATCGGCGCTGTTCGCGCTCATTCACATCTCGGTGGTCGCGCTGCTGCCGATCTTCCTGCTCGGCCTCGCCCTGGCGTGGGTCTACCAACGGACCGGCAATCTGCTCGCGCCGATCGCGATGCACGCCACGGTCAACGGCATCTCGGTGGCCCTCGCGCTTTTCATCCGCTTCGACGTCGTCCGGCTTCCGGTCTAGCCGGTCGGTAATCCCGTGGTAAGCGGCCGGTGATCGGCCACTGGCTATCGTCGTCGTCCATGACGCACAAACCGATTCCGGCTCCGATCCAGCTCCCGATCGATCGTCGCCGATCCCGGCCACGGTCCGAACGGCTCGAACGCCACGGCCCCGAAGCGGCCGGGGACGAGGGACTGCTTGCGCTCGTCGTCGGGGACAGGGTCGCCAGCCCACGCGTGGCGCGCCGCCTGCTCGACCGGTTCGGGTCGCTTGCGGATGTTAGCAACGCCCTCCCGGTCGAGCTCCGCGTGGCGGGCCTGTCGGAGGCCGCGGCGCTGCGGGTCTCGGCCTGCGCCGAGCTCGGGCGGCGGGTCGCCCGCGCCTGGCCGTGCGACCCGTGGCTGATCCGAACGCCGACCGACGTCGCGGAGCCGCTCGTCGATGCGATGGGCGCGCTCGAGCGGGAGGAGCTGCGGATCCTCCTGCTCGACACCAAGAACGTCGTCAAGGCCGAGCGGACCGTGTACCGCGGAAACCTGGCGGGATCATCGGTTCGCGTCGGCGAGGTCTTTCGCGACGCCGTCCGTGCCTGCGCCGCGGCCGTGATCGTTGCTCACAATCATCCGTCGGGCGACCCAAGCCCGTCTGGAGACGACCTGCGCATCACGGCCGAGCTGGCGGAGGCGGGCCGCCTGCTCGACATCGAGCTGCTCGATCACCTGATCATCGGGCGCGGCCGATGGACGTCGCTCCGCGCTCTCGGCGCCCTCGGTCAGCCGCCGGCGACGATCCGCGAGAGGATGCCGCCGCCGATGTCGGTCACGTAGAGCTCGCCGTTCTCATCGGTGCCGAAGCTGCTGATCGATGCGCCGGTTTCCAGCAGGATGCGCGGCGCGACGCCGGTCCCATCGGTATCGGATCGGACACCGAAGAGCAGGCCGCTGCAGTAGTCGCTGAACAGGTACCAACCGCCCAGGCCATCGATGGCGCCGCCACGGTAGACGTTGCCGCCGGTGACCGAGCAGCCGAGATCGCGTCCGTACTCCGCGACGGGAAGGATCAGCCCGTCCGAGGAGCAGCCGCCGGCGTCGGCGAAACAGCGGGAGGCCTCCATCACGTTCCAGCCCAAATTGGCGCCGGCATCTGCCTGCGGATCGAGCCGGTCGATCTCCTCGAGCGCGTTCTGACCGACGTCGGCGATCCAGAGCGCATCAGTGGCGGGATCGAAGCTGAAGCGCCACGGGTTGCGAAGCCCGTAGAGGTAGACCTCGGGCGCTCCGCCGCCATCGGCGAACGGGTTGTCGTCCGGAATTCGATACGCGCCGGCTTCGGAGATGTCGAGGCGCAGGATGGACCCGAGCAGCGTCGACGGATTCTGCCCGTTGCCCTGGGGATCGCCGCTGGAGCCGCCGTCGCCCAGGCCGAACCACAGATGGCCATCCGGCCCGAAGGCGAGCTGGCCGCCATTGTGGTTGGCGAAGGGCTGATCCACCTGGAGGAGCACGCGCTCGGTGGCCGGATCGAGCACGGGTGCCTCGTCGCCGTCCTGCGATCCGGTGAGCTCGGAGAGCACCGTGTCGCCATTGCTGTCGCTGTAGTGGACGAAGGCACGGGCCTCGGTCGGCCACGCGGGATGCAGGACCAGGCCGAGCAGCCCTCGCTCGCCCTCGCCCAGGACGCGGTCGGTGAGATCGACCGTCATGGCACGGTCACCGCGTTCGGGGTGCACGGCCACCACGCGCCCGGCCTGCTCGTTGACGAGCAGCCAGCCGCCTGGCGCGGAGGTGATCCCGATCGGTGCAGCGAGACCATCGGCCACCGTCTCGAGCGCGAGCGCCGGGGGGTCGGCCGCGATTGGCGGCACGGTGGGGGATCCACCGGGGCTCGAGCTCGCCACAGGCGCGGTCGGCTCGACCGACCTGGTCGGCTCGACCGATCTGGTCGGCTCGACCGCTGACGCCGTGATCGCCGCCGATTGGGATGCCGATGGCGTGCCGCATGCAGCGAGCAGCACCGAAACGAGCACCGGGAGAACGCGATGACGGAACACCTGCATCGGCTGGATTGTCGCCGACATCAGCGTCCGCCGCCGTCCACGCGCCCGATCGGGTAGGGTTCCGTACATCCATGACGACGACGAGAGCAAGCGTGCGGCGCGCGATCGCCACGGTCGTTGAGCCCGCCGAGCCCGCAATCGACGCGATCGGCAGCCGGCGCAGCATCATCATCGAGCGGATCGGCCCTGAGCTCGACGGCGGCCGATATCCGGTCAAGCGCGTGGTCGGCGATCAGCTGCTCGTGACGGCCGACATCTTCGCCGACGGCCACGACCTGCTCGACGCGGCTATTCTGCTCCGCGCGGATGACGAGACGGCCTGGCGCCGCGCGCCGATGCGGCCGATCGACAACGACCGCTGGTCGGGACACGTGGAGCTGCTCCGCAACCGGCGGCACCTGTACGCGGTCGAGGCATGGCGCGACGCATTCGGCTCATGGCGGGACGGCCTGCGCAAGAAGCTCGATGCGAACGTCGCCGTCCCGAACGAGCTGGAGGAAGGTCGGCTGCTGCTGGAGGGCGCTCTGCGACGCGCCGAGGAGGCCGAGGCCGCCGGCGACGCGCTCGGCATCCGCGCGGCGCTCGCCGCGCTGAAGCGGGCCCGTTCGGAGGCGACGCGTGCCGCGACCCTGGTCGGAGAGGGCCTGCTGGTTGCGATGCGCCACCACCCCGACCGCCGCTTCGCTTCCCGGTCGCCCGAGCTGCCGCTCATGGTGGACCGTGAGCGCGCCCGCTTCGGCGCCTGGTACGAGCTCCTCCCGCGCTCGCAGGGCTCCGACCCGGAGGGTCCCACCGCGACCACCTTCGCCGCTGCGGAGTGGCGTGTGCCGCACATCGCCGCGATGGGCTTCGACGTCGTCTACGTTCCGCCGATCCATCCAATCGGCCGCGTGAACCGCAAAGGGCGCAACAACACCCTGGACGCGGGCCCGGATGATGTGGGGTCCCCGTACGCCATCGGCTCATCCGATGGCGGCCATGATGCCGTGGCTCCCGAGCTGGGTGGACTGAGCGAATTTCTTCATTTCCGCGAGGCGGTCGAGGCGCACGGCATGGAGCTGGCGATGGACCTGGCCATCCAGGTTGCGCCGGATCACCCCTACGTGACAGAGCATCCCGACTGGTTCCGTCACTCGCCCGACGGGACGATCAAGTACGCGGAGAACCCGCCGAAGAAGTATCAGGACATCTACCCGGTCGACTTTGGCGGCGAGGACGCGAAGGCCCGCGTTCAGCTCTGGCTCGAATGGAAGCGCATCTTCGAGCTGTGGATCGAGCGCGGCGTGAAGATCTTCCGCGTCGACAATCCGCATACGAAGCCGATCCCGTTCTGGGCCTGGCTGATCGCCGAAGTCCAGCGCGATCACCCCGAGACGATCTTCCTGTCGGAGGCGTTCACGAAGCCGAAGATGATGCGTCGGCTGGCCAAGGTCGGCTTCACCCAGAGCTACACCTACTTCACGTGGCGAGAGCATGCCGCCGAGCTGCGCGACTATCTCACCGAGCTGACGCAGAGCGAGATGGTCGAGTACTTCCGTGGCAACCTGTTCACCAACACGCCCGACATCAACCCGCAGCATCTCGACCATGGGCGCGCGGCGTTCGTCATCCGAACGGTCCTGGCCGCCACGCTGTCGAGCTCGTACGGCATCTACTCCGGCTGGGAGCTGTGCGAGGCAGCCCGGCTCGGCGAGCGTGAGGAGTACCTGGACAGTGAGAAGTACGAGATCCGCGCCCGTGACTGGGACGCGCGAGGGAACATCAAGCTGCTCATCGGCGAGCTGAACCGGTTGCGACACCAGCGACCTGCGCTGAAGCGCTACGAAAACCTTCGGTTCGAGAGCGTCAGCGGAGAGCGAACGCTCTTTTATCGCAAGGCGCTGCCGCACGGAAAGGTGGACCCGCTGACCGGCCACCCGCACCGCTGGCGCGACCCCGTCTACGTTGCGGTGAACTGCGACCCGACGACTCCCGAGCATGCCATCCTGCATCCCGACCTGCCGGCGGTCGGCATCGGCTGGGACGAGCCGTACCAGCTCACCAACCTGCTGACCGGTCGGACGTCGCAGGAGCGCGGCGCAGACCTGCCAATTGTTCTCGATCCGGAGGGCGAGGCCTTTCGCATCTTCACCATCGCGCCCCTCGATCGTTGACTCCCGCCCCATCCTCGTGGAGGTTGACCAGGTCCGTTGACTAGACCAGCCCTACTCGTGCCGCTGGCCGCCGCCCGATGACCGCCAATCGTCCTCCGCGCGCCGCCCGTGCAGATGTCGGGGCGCCGCACCTCCTGCGCGACGATCCGCAGTGGTACAAGGACGCGATCATCTACCAGCTCCACGTCAAGGCGTTCAGCGATTCGACGAACGATGGCGTGGGAGACTTCGCGGGCCTCGCCGAGAAGCTGGACTACATCGCCGACCTCGGCGTGACGGCCGTCTGGCTGCTGCCCTTCTATCCGTCACCGCTGCGGGACGACGGCTATGACATCGCCGACTTCTTCAGGGTGCACTCCGACTACGGGTCAATCCGCGAGTTTCGCGGCTTCGTGCGCGAGGCGCATCGGCGTGGGCTGCGCGTGATCACCGAGCTCGTCGTCAACCACACCAGCGACCAGCACCCATGGTTCGTCGAGTCGCGGTCGAGCCGCAAGAATCCCAAGCGCGACTGGTACGTGTGGAGCGATACGGATGAGAAATACGCCGACGCGCGGATCATCTTCACCGACACCGAGACGAGCAATTGGACCTGGGACCAGGAGTCGCAGCAGTTCTACTGGCATCGGTTCTTCAATCATCAGCCGGACCTGAACTTCGACAATCCACAGGTCATCAAGGCGGTGGTGCGCGTCATGCGCTTCTGGCTCGATCTCGGCGTCGACGGCATGCGGCTGGACGCGGTGCCGTACCTTGTCGAGCGGGAGGGGACCAGCGGGGAGAACCTGCCCGAGACGCATGCCGTCCTCAAGCGCATCCGCGCCGACCTGGATGCGCGCTACGACGGCCGCATGCTCCTCGCCGAGGCGAACCAGTGGCCGCCCGATGTCCTTCCCTACTTCGGCGACATTGATGGCCCTGAGTGCCACATGGCGTTTCATTTTCCGCTCATGCCGCGCATCTGGATCGCGCTGCGGCGCGAGGACCGGTACCCGATCGTCGAGATCATGGACCAGACGCCGCAACTCCCCGACGACGCCCAGTGGGCGCTCTTCCTGCGCAACCACGATGAGCTCACGCTCGAGATGGTGACCGATGAGGAGCGCGACTTCATGTATACCGAGTACGCGAAGGACGCCCGGATGCGGATCAACGTCGGGATCCGTCGCCGCCTGGCGCCGCTCGTCGATAACAGCCGACGCCGGATCGAGCTCCTGAACTCGCTGCTCTTCAGCATGCACGGCACGCCGGTCATGTACTACGGTGACGAGATCGGGATGGGCGACAACGTATACCTCGGCGACCGCAACGGGGTCCGCACGCCGATGCAGTGGACCGGCGACCGCAACGCCGGCTTCTCGCGCGCTGATGTTCACGCCCTCTACGCGCCGCTCGTCGCCGATCCGGTCTACGGCTACCAGGCGGTCAACGTCGAGTCGCAGGACCGCGTGCCCGGCTCACTCCTGAACTGGATGAAGCGCCTCATCCGCGTGCGACGGGCGCATCCGGTCTTCGGTCGCGGCACGCTCGAGTTCCTCCATCCGGAGAACCGACGCGTGCTCGCCTACCTGCGCGAGCACGAGGGTGTCTCGATCCTGTGCGTCGCGAGCCTCTCTCGCTTCGCGCAGTACGTCGAGCTCGATCTCTCGCGCTTTGTGGGCCGGGTGCCGGTGGAGCTCATCGGCCGCGTGCACTTCCCACGCGTGGGCGAGCTTCCCTACCTGCTGACCCTCGGTCCGCACGACTTCTTCTGGTTCGAGCTCACCGATGGCGGCGGCTGACCCGCTCGCGCCTTTCGCGCGCCACACCGCTCCGCCGCTCAGCGGCGCCTTCCGCGAACGAGGACGGCGCCATCGGGCCTCGTTCGCGATATGCGCCGGCCAGCGGTGGTATCCGGACGCAATCCGGCGTGATGGACCGAGATCGGCGCCCTGCCCGTCGCTCGATCATGGATAGCGCCGCTCAGCGGCGGTCGAGGCGATGACCAGCCTCACCTCCGGCTGGCTCTCGCACAGCGCCGCCGCTCAGCGGCGATTCCGGAGGTGACCAGCCTCACCCCCGCCTGGCTGGTGAAGCAGCGCTGGTTCCGCGCCAAGCAGCGGCCGATAGCCACGGTCACGGAGGTCGACCGCGCGAGCCTGGAGCGCGCCGAGCTTCGCGTCCTCGAGATCGCCTACGCCGATGGGGGAGCCGCTGACCAGTACCTGGTGCCAACGATTCACGGCCGCGAGCCCAGTGACGGCGAAGGTGTCTGGACGGCGATGGTGCGGGCCATGGCCGAGGGTGCCGAGCTCCGCGGCCGACGCGGCAGCTTCGCCTGCTCGCCGACGGACGCACTCGAGGAGCTGCTGCCCTCCGCCCGCGAGGCAGCCGTCACGCTCGACGAGCGGCGCCTCCGTGTCGAGCAGTCGAACACGTCGGTCGTGCTCGGTGAGCGGCTGATTCTCAAGCTCTATCGGCTTCTCGAGCCCGGCCTGAGCCCGGACCTCGAGGTGAGCGCCTTCTTGACCGATGCGGGGTTCGTCGATACCCCGGCCGTGGCAGGAGCCATGACCTACACGCGCGACGGCGGCGAGCCGGCGGCGGCGGCGGCGATGCTCCAGGCCTTCGTCCTGTCGACCGGAGATGCCTGGGCCGCCATGCTCCTTGCCCTCGGAGACGATCCGGCGCGCGGCATGGAGCTCGCTGCCAACGTCGGTGGCGTGACGGCGGCCATGCATGCCGCGCTCGCGTCGCGGCCGGACCACCCGTCCTTTCCGGCGCGCCCAGCGACGGTGAGCGAGACCGCGGCATGGCGGGCATCGGCCGATAGCCAGTTGGCGCAGGCGGTGACCGCGGTCGGCGGGGATGCTCATGAGCGAATGGTTGCCCTCGCACCGGCCATCACGGCACGGTTCGCGGACATGTTCGGATCCGCGACCGGCCAGGCGCGCGTCAGTCGCATCCATGGCGACTACCACCTCGGCCAGCTCCTCGCGCGGAGCGACGATGGCTTCAGCGTCGTCGACTTCGAGGGCGAGCCAGCCCGGCCGCTGGCCGAGCGCCGGCAGCCGGGATCTCCGCTGCGCGACGTGGCCGGGTTGCTGCGCAGCCTCGACTATGCCGCGCGCACCGCGGAGCGGGCATCGCCCAGCTTCGACGCGGAAAGCTGGCTCGCAGGGGCTCGGGGTGCCTTCATCGGTGCGTATGGCGGCATCGGTGCGACCGAAGTTGGCTTGCTTGAGGCCTTCGAGTTGGAGAAGGCGTGTTACGAGATCCGCTACGAGGCGAACAATCGTCCGGGCTGGCTCTGGCTGCCGCTCGCCGCCGCGAAACGGCTATCTGAGTCGGCGTCCTGATCTCTGGGTCAGATCGTCGCCGAGCGAGCACGCAGCAGGATCGATGTGAATCCTGCCCACATGGTTACGGAGGACACCGCGTCCTCGCCAGGAGGTCACTCGAACGATGCCAGGCTTGAGCTATCACACCGCCACCTCCGCGCGCTTCCCGACAATCGTCGGTGGCGTCATCCACGCTGTCGGGCTCACGAACGGGCTGGAACGCCGGAGCGCCAAGCTGGCCAGCGTCGCAGCCGCGCGCTGAGTACCCTGCCCCTGTGAGCTCGTACGTCAAGTGCATCGCCATCGAGCGTCTGGACGCAACGTGGCGCTGAGGGTCTGGCGCGGGAAGCCGTACCCGCTCGGCGCGACGTGGGACGGCTCGGGCGTCAACTTCGCGATCTTCAGCGAGAATGCCGAGCAGGTCGACCTCTGCATCTACGATGCGGATGGCGGCAATGAGCAGCGCATCCGCCTGAGCGAGCAGACCGATCTCGTCTGGCATTGCTACCTGCCCGACGTCCGGCCCGGCCAGCGCTACGGCTACCGGATGCATGGCAGATACGATCCCGGAGCAGGTCATCGGTTCAACCCGGCCAAGCTGCTGATCGATCCGTACGCCAAGCGGATCGACGGCGCGCTGACGTGGGACGACGCCCTCTTCGGCTACCGCATCGGCGCACAGGAGGACGAGCCCGACGACCGCGACTCCGCCCCCTTCGTGCCGAGGAGCGTCGTCAGCAACCACGCCTTCGTGTGGGGCGGTGACACGCAGCTGCACATCCCGCTCGATCGGACGCTCATCTATGAGGTCCACGTCAAGGGCTTCACGCAGCTCAACCCGGAGGTGCCGGAGGAGCTGCGCGGGACGTATGCCGGGCTCGGCTCCGCGCCAGCCGTCGACTACCTGACCAACCTCGGGATCTCCGCGGTCGAGTTGCTGCCGGTGCACCAGCACGTCACCGACCGACACCTCGTGGAGCGCGGCCTCGTCAATTACTGGGGCTACAACACCATCGGCTTCTTCGCGCCCGACGTGCGGTACTCCGCCACCGGTGAGCCCGTGAGCGAGTTCAAGACGATGGTGAAGCGGTTCCACGATGCCGGGATCGAGGTCATCCTGGACGTCGTCTACAACCACACCGGCGAGGGCAACCACCTCGGTCCGACGCTCAGCTTCCGGGGCATCGACAACGCCGCCTACTACCGGCTCAGCTCGCAGAACCAGGCGCTCTACGTCGACTACACCGGCACCGGCAACACGCTCGACGCCACCAGTCCGCGCGTGCTGCAGCTGATCATGGACTCGCTGCGGTACTGGATCACCGAGATGCATGTCGACGGGTTCCGCTTCGACCTCGCATCCGCGCTGGCGCGCGGGCTTCACGACGTGGACAAGCTCGGCAGCTTCTTCGACATCATCCACCAGGACCCGATCATCAACCAGGTCAAGCTCATCGCCGAGCCGTGGGATGTCGGGCCGGGTGGGTACCAGGTTGGCAACTTCCCGGTCGGCTGGGCCGAGTGGAACGGGAAATATCGCGACAGCGTGCGGCGCTTCTGGAAGGGCGTCGGCGGCCAGGCCGCCGAGCTGGCATATCGGCTCAGCGGTTCGTCCGACCTCTATGCCAGCTCCGGTCGCCAGCCGCATGCAAGCATCAACTTCGTCACCGCCCACGACGGGTTCACCCTCAACGACCTCGTCAGCTACGAGTCGAAGCACAATGAGGCGAACGGCGAGAGCAACAACGACGGCGACAACAACAACGGGAGCATGAACTTCGGCGTCGAGGGCGAGACCGATGAAGAGGCGGTTATCGAGATCCGCGAGCGCCAGAAGCGCAACTACCTCGCGACCCTGCTCCTCAGTCAGGGCGTCCCGATGCTGCTCGGCGGCGACGAGATCGGGCGGACGCAGCGTGGGAACAACAACGGCTACGCCCAGGACAACGAGATCAGCTGGTTCGGCTGGGAGCTGCAGCGGCGTGACCGCCAGATGCTCGCATTCACCCGCTCGCTCATTTGGCTCTTCAAAGGCCACCCCGTGTTGCGCCGCCGTCGCTTCTTCCAGGGTCGCCAGATTCGCGGCTCGCGGGTCAAGGACCTGACCTGGTTCGCTCTGGATGGAACGGAGATGACCGATGATCAATGGCAGGCGCCGGGCGTCAAGACGCTGGCCGTGCAGTTCGCTGGCGATGCGATCGATGATCGCGGCCCGCGCGGCGAGCGGATCACGGACGACACGCTGCTCGTCATCTTCAACGCCGACGATCATCCGGTCGCCTTCACCCTGCCGAACCACGAGGCCGCCAGGCGCTGGGAAACGGTCTTCGATACGGTGCATCGGACGTTCAACGCCGCGCACGGCGAGCACGACGGTGGATCCGCCTATCGCGTGGCCGAACGCTCGGTGGTCTGCCTGCGGCGTCTGCCGCGGGTCCGCCGGGTCAGCGGCGACTGACGGCCGGGCGCGCGAGGACCTCGGCCTGCTGCAGACCCAACGACGTCCGCAACTGCCACCGATAGTCGAGTGACGTGATCAGGCCTGATGTACGCCGATAAACCCCACCTCCCGCTCGCCACGTACCGCGTTCAGCTGCACGCCGGGTTCACGCTCGATGATGCGGCGGCGATCGTGCCGTACCTGGCCGACCTCGGCATCAGCCACCTGTACACGAGCCCGGTGCTGCAGGCGGCGCCGGGCTCGACGCACGGTTACGACGTTGTCGACCACGCCCGGGTCAACGAGGAGCTGGGGGGCGTGGAGGCCTTCGATCGCCTGACCGATGCGCTGCGCGCGCATGGCCTGGGTCTGATCCTGGACATCGTACCGAACCACATGGCCATCTCCGGCGAGGAGAACCGATGGTGGTGGGATGTCCTCGAGCACGGCCCGGCCAGCCGCTACGCGTCCTACTTCGACGTCGACTGGGATCCGCCGGAGAGCCGGCTGCGCAACGTCATCTTGCTGCCGGTGCTGCCCGACCACTACGGCCGCGTGCTGGAGGCCGGCGCGATCCGACTGGCGCGGCGCGGCGGCCAGGTCGTTGCCGAGCACGAGGGGCGCGCGTATCCGCTCGATCCGCAGACAACCGACGGCCTCGTCGCCGATGCCGCTGCGCATGGGAGGTCGGATGAGCTCGGCTCCCTCGCCGCCGCCCTCGCGGCTCTGCCGCGGTCGAGTGCCGGCGATCCGGAGCTCGTGCTGCGCCGCCAGCGCGACGCCCAGCGGCTCGCCGAGCGGCTTGCCAAGCTCGTCGAGGCACCGGCGCTGGCCGGTGCGCTCGACGCGGCGATCGTCGCCATCAATGCTGACGTCGACACCCTCGACCTGCTGCTCGAGAGGCAGAACTACCGCCTTGCGCTGTGGCGCGCGGCGTCTCACGATCTCGGCTATCGGCGCTTCTTCGACATCGATGGCCTCATCGGCCTGCGGGTGGAGGACGAGCGGGTCTACCGTGACACGCACGCTCTCGTCCTGCGCTGGGTAGCGGAGGGACGGGTCCACGGCCTGCGCGTCGACCATCCCGACGGGCTTCGGGACCCTGCTGCGTACTTCGAACGGCTGCGCGCCGATGCGCCGGAGGCGTGGATCCTGGCCGAGAAGGTTCTCGAGCCGGGCGAGGCCCTCCCGACCGATTGGGCGGTCGACGGGACCACGGGCTATCGCTTCGCGAACCTTGCCACCGGGCTCCAGGTCGACCCGGCCGGTGAGCCGCAGCTGAGCGCCGCGTGGGCCGACGTCGCCGACATCGGTCCGGGCTGGGACGAGATTGCCTCCGACGCACGTGCCGAGGTGCTGTCCTCGCTCCTCGGCAGCGACGTCAACCGCCTCACCCGGCTCTTCCTCGCCATTTGCGTCGCGAATCGTCGCAACCGCGACTTCACGCGGCGCGAGCTGCACCACGCTCTGCGCGAGGTTGCCGCAGCGCTGCCGGTCTACCGTACCTACGTGCGAGCGACCGATCGGCACGTCGCCGATGAGGACGCACGGGTCATTGGCGACGCGGTCGCGCTCGCGACCGAGCGACGACCGGACCTGGACCCCGACCTCTTCAGCCTTCTGGGCCGCATCCTCCGCCTCGAGATCGACGGCCCGCTGGCGTCCGAGCTTGCCCTACGCTTCCAGCAGCTCACGCCGGCCGCGATGGCCAAGGGGATCGAGGACACCGCCTTCTACCGCCACCATCGGCTCGTGGCGCTCAACGAGGTTGGCGGCGATCCGGACCAGTTCGGTATCGCCATCGAGGAGTTGCATGGGGCGATGGATGCGACGCAGGCGCAGTGGCCGCTCGCCATGCTGGCCCTCTCAACGCACGACACGAAGCGCAGCGCGGACCTCCGCGCACGGCTCGCGCTCATTGCCGAGGAGCCCTCCTCATGGCGGACGGCGGTGGGCCAATTGACGGCGGCCTCAGCGTCGCATCGCGCCGGGCGCGACCATCCGACGTCGGCCGACGGCTACCTGTTCTTTCAGGTCGTGGTCGGCGCCTGGCCGATCAACGCGACGCGGGCTGCCGCCTACCTCGAGAAGGCAAGCCGAGAGGCGAAGCTGCGAACGTCGTGGCGCGCGCCGGACCCAGCGTACGACGAGGCGATCACCGCCTTCGCGCACGGGTGCTTGAATGACCCAGCATTCGTGGCCGCGGTTGAGGCGACCGTTGCCCCGCTCGTCGAGCCGGGGTGGCGAGCGGCGCTCGCGCAGCTTGCGCTGCAGCTGACGGCTCCGGGCGTTCCTGACCTGTACCAGGGCAGCGAGGTTTGGGACCTCTCGCTCGTGGACCCGGACAACCGGCGCCCGGTCGATTACGACCTGCGGCGACGCCTGCTCGTCGCGGCCGCCACGATCGACGCGGCTGAGGCGTGGAGACGTCGCGACGATGGGATCGCCAAGCTGTGGCTGATCCGTCGGGCGCTCGAGCTTCGGCGGCGCCACGCCGCGGCCTTCGGCCCCGCCGGGAAGTATCGATCGATGGTCGTCCTCGGCGACCGGGCGGAGGCTGCGTTCGCCTTCGGTCGTGGCGACGAGGTGGTCAGCCTGGTGCCGCGGCTGGTGCGGCGCGTAGCGCGCCTGGGATGGGGCGACACGACCGTCCGATTGCCGGTCGGGCAGTGGCGTGGCCTCGACGGACGCGAGCACATCGGCGCCGTCCTCGTCAATGAGCTGCTCCGCTCATTCCCGGTCGCCATCCTGGAGCGGGTGGCATGAGGAGTGCACGAATGAGCGCGTCGCTCGTCGACGAGACCTACATCGACGCCTTCCGACAGAAGCGGGAGATCTCACCCGACGTCCGGGCCGCCGTCGTCGCCGCGATAGGTCCCGACGAGGCAGACACTGATGCCGTCGCGGTGGTTCGGCGCGGAGCGCGGCTGCCGTCGGTCGGCGAGCTCACGCTCGAGGGCGGCTCACCCCTGGGCCGTCGCGAGTTCGTGCCGTTGGACGCACCGTACGGCTATCACCATCTCCGTCGCGACGACGGCACCGAGCAGCTTGTCATCACCGGGCCGGGCCGCTGCCACCTGCCGGCCGGGCTGCGGACATGGGGCTGGGCCATCCAATTGGCCGCCACCCGGTCGCGCCGCAGTTGGGGAATCGGCGACCTCGCGGACCTTCGAGAGCTCGGCGAGTGGTCATCCGCGGCCGGTGCCGGCTTCGTGGCCGTCGGGCCGCTCGGCGCTCCCAACCCCGGGCCGGAACCCGAACCGAGCCCGTACTACCCGAGTACCCGGCGCTTCGGGAACCCGCTGCATGTGCGCGTGGAGGAGGTTCCCGGGGCCATGGACCTCGGCGCCGAGCTCGCGGAAGTCTCCGCCGCCGGCCGCGCTCTCAACGACCAGCGTCGGATCGACCGTGGGCGCGTCGCGGCGCTGAAGCTGCGCGCGCTCGAACGAATCTGGGCAGCGACCGTTGACCGCTCGGGACTCGACGCGTGGCGCGTCGAGCGAGGCGTCTCCCTGGAGCGATGGGCGACGTTCGTGATGCTGACCGAGCGGTTCGGCGCCGGCTGGCGGCAGTGGCCCGAACCGTTCCGGAGCCCCGACGGGCCGGCCGTGGCTCGTGCCACGGCCGAGGATGCCGACCGAGTTGCCTTCCACGCGTGGATCCAGTGGTGCTTCGATCGGCAGCTGGCGGACGCATCGGCCTCGCTCATGCGCGTCGCGGACATGCCGGTGGGGGACGATCCCGGCGGATTCGACGCGTGGGACTGGCAGGCTCAGCTCGCGATGGACGTTTCGGTTGGCGCGCCGCCCGACCGATTCAACCGCGCAGGCCAGGACTGGGGCCTTCCGCCGTTCGTCCCGCATCGGCTGCGAGAAGTGGCGTATCGCCCGTTCATCGAGACGATCCACGCGCAGCTGCGCCACGCCGGCGGGCTGCGCATCGACCATGTCCTGGGCCTGTTCCGGCTGTGGTGGATTCCGTCCGGCCATGACCCGTCGCGCGGGGCCTACGTTCGCTCGCACACCGATGAGCTCCTGGAGATCGTGGCGCTCGAGTCGCAACGCGCCGGCGCGGTGGTCATCGGCGAAGACCTGGGCACGGTGCCGGCGGGCGTGCGCGAGGAGCTGCGGCGACGCTGCCTGCTCTCGACCCGCCTCGCGCTCTTCGAGCGCGTGCCGCCGTCCCGCTATCCGGCCCGCTCGTTCGCCGGCGTCACGACTCATGACCTGCCGACGGTGGCCGGTGCCTGGAGCGGCTCCGACCTTCTGGCCCAGGAGGCGGCCGGGGTCACGCCCGATCGGAACGGGCTTGCGATCCTCCGGGCACGGCTGTTCTCGGCAGCTGGCGTTGCGGCCGATGCGTCGCTCGACGACCTCGTCCATGCGCTGCATGCCCGTCTCTCGGCGGCGCCGCCGACACACGTGGCGGCCACCCTCGAGGATGCGCTGCGCGTCGATGAGCGGCCGAACCTGCCCGGTACGGTCGCCCCGCAGCGCGACAACTGGTCGCTCGCCCTGCCAAAAACGCTCGAGGAGCTCGATGCCGACGTCCGGGTCAGGTCGCTGATCGACGTCCTTCAACGCTCCTGACCATCGCCATACGCTAGGGCTAGGACGAGGGACGCAGGATCAGGCCGCTCAGCGGAGGAAGCGTCAGCGTTGCCGAGAAGGGCTGGCCATGATGGGACTCGTCCGAAGCGACGACGCCGCCCAGGTTGCCCAGGTTGGAGCCGCCGTAGTGCTCCGAGTCGGAGTTGATCGCCTCCACCCACCGGCCACCGGCCGGCAGACCAAGCCGGTAGCCGTACCGCGGGACTGGCGTCAGGTTGAGGATGACCACCGCAGCCTCGCCGCCGCCGCGACGAATCCATGCGTACACCGATGCCTCGACGTCGGAGGCATCGATCCAGGAGAAGCCCTCCGGCTGATGATCGGCGGCCCAGAGTGCGGGAGAGGCCAGGTAGACGCGGCCGAGGTCCTCCATGAAGCGAGCGACGCCGCCGTGCATCGGCGCATCCAAGAGCTCCCAGGGAAGCCAATGGTCGTGCGACCATTCGGTCCAGGGCGCGAGCTCCGCTCCCATGAAGAGGAGCTTCTTGCCGGGCTGGCCCCACATGTCGATGAGCAGGGCGCGCAGGTTCGCGAAACGCTGCCAGTCGTCGCCCGGCATCTTGCGCAGCAGCGAGCCCTTGCCGTGCACGACCTCGTCATGCGAGAGCGGCAGCACGAACTGCTCGGTGCCCACGTAGAGGCCGCGGAAGGTCAGCTTGTCATGGTGGAAGCGCCGATGGACCGGGTCCTCGCTGAAGTACTCGAGCGTGTCGTGCATCCAGCCCATATCCCATTTGAAGCCGAAGCCGATGCCGCCCAGGTAGGTCGGCCGCGTGATGCCGGGGAAGGAGGTCGATTCCTCAGCGATCGTCACGGCGCCGGGGAAGAGGCCGTACACGCGCTCGTTCATCTCGCGCAGGAAGGTGACCGCCTCCAGGTTCTCGCGGCCGCCGTGCACGTTCGCGGTCCACTCGCCGGCCTTGCGCGAGTAGTCGAGGTACAGCATCGAGGCCACCGCATCCACCCGCAGCCCATCGATGTGGTAGCGATCGAGCCAGAAGAGGGCGTTGGCGACGAGGAAGTTACGCACCTCGGCGCGACCGAAGTCGAAGATGAGGGTGCCCCAGTCGGGATGCTCGCCGCGCTGCGGATCGGCGTGCTCGTACAGGGCCGTGCCGTCGAAGCGGCGCAGGGCGAAGTCATCAGTCGGGAAGTGGGCGGGGACCCAGTCGATGAGAACCCCGATGCCCGCATTGTGGAGCGTGTCGACCATGGCGGCGAAGTCATCGGGGTTTCCGAAACGAGACGTCGGCGCGTAGTAGCCGGTGACCTGGTAGCCCCATGAGCCGTCGAACGGATGCTCTGCCACCGGCAGCAGCTCGACGTGGGTGAAGCCGAAGCGGCGGCAATGCTCGACCAGCTTCTCGGCCGCCTGGCGATACCCCAGCCAGGACCCATCCGCGTTGCGTATCCAGGAGCCGAGGTGGACCTCGTACGCCGCCAGTGGTGACCGATATTGATCGCGCGTCGCGCGCTCCGCCATCCAGGCCGAATCGGTCCACGGATAGACCGCTGGATCCCAGACGCGCGACGCCGTCTCCGGCCGGACCTGCATCGCGAATGAGAGCGGGTCGGCCTTGAGCCGCAGGGTGCCGTCGCTCCCCAGGATCTCGAACTTGTAGAGCTCGCCGACGCCGATGCCCGGCACGAAGAGCTCCCAGACGCCGCTGGCACCCAGCGAGCGCATCGGCATCAGGCGCCCATCCCAGCGATCGAAGTCACCCACGATCCGCACGCTGCGCGCGTTCGGCGCCCAGACCGCGAAGCTCACGCCGGGGACGTCCTGGTGCGTGCGCGGGTGAGCGCCGAGCACGTCGTAGAGCCGCTCGTGCGTGCCCTCGCCGATCAGGTGGAGGTCGACCTCGCCGAGCGTTGGGCCGAACCGAAACGGATCATCGAGCTCCCAGCTGTTGCCGTCTGGGAAGCCGAAGCGGATCCGGTACGCGAACTGTCCGGGTGCGAGGTCCGGCACGAGGCCGGCCCACAGTCCGTCGGCCAGCGGCTCCATCGGGGCCGTGCCGCCGTTGGGAGCGACGAGCGCCGCGCTGGTGGCGTCGGGGTGGAAGGCGCGCACGACCGTGCCGTCCGCCGCCGGATGCGCGCCAAGGATCGAATGCGGGTCGTGGTGCTCCCCACGCGCCAGGCGGGCGATGTCGTCGGCGGGCGGTGCGTGCTGTGCGGTTGTCATCAGCGTAACCATACGCCGCTCTCCCCCGCAGGATGCGTGCGAGGCCGACGCGCGGCATCGCCCGCTGGGTTCCTCTGACTCGCCAACTCGATTGGCGGTATCCAGGTCGTCAGCGGCCGGCGCTCGTGTCGCGAGCTCCGGCGAGCGACAGGGGCCGCGCGAAGAATGCCCGATGCGTGGCTGTGTGCAGATGAGCCACGATCATCGGCCAGAACAGAGAGCCGATCGGCGGTCGGCGAGCGATCTCTTCGATGAGAGTCAAGCGCTCCGCCGCTCACCGACGGCAAGAGGCTCCGCCGCTCACCGACGCTATCTGTGAACGACGGGGCGCGCGGATCCCGGCATTGGTGCGTCCTCCGCGATTCGCGCCGCTGAGTGGCGCGTCAGGCGAACGAGCGCCACTAACGTGCTGGTGCTTCACGATTCACGCCGCTCAGCGGCGGAGGCACGTGGCAATCATCAATTGGCCCGCGGAACTTGCGGGTCCGGCATCTGTCGCCACCCCGCTGAAAGTCGGCCCAGGATCCGCGCGATATCAGTCCAGCCCGAAAGGGTCCACGGTCAATCGGCAGGCCGGTCCGCGGCCGGACCGCGATCATCGCGCTGGCGGCCATTTAGCAACGGCCGCGCCGTGCGTATTTCAGCAGGACCAATGCGCCCGGAACCAATTTCGCCTGCGACGGCCACGAGTGGGGAGGTTCATGACCGATCCAGGTGCGGAGCTCCGGCTCATCTAAGCCTGTGACACCTGCGCTGGCCCGCATCGGGCATTGGCGCATCTGGCTGACCCGGTATTTCGTGACGAGCTCCGCGCGTGGCATGTCTACTGGCATGACGGGACCATGGACTGGAGCATCGTCGGCATCGCCGATCCGATCGAGCTCATCGAGATCGGCCAGTCGCTCTACTGTCCCTAGGGCCGATCCGCTCGCTCAGCGTGCGAACCGACGAACGAGAGCGCCAGATCGGGGAGCGGAGCCGCCTGGGTCGTCGATCGCTCGCGGAGTGTGCGAAGTGGCGGCCGAGGGGGACGCTCGACCGACCAGCGTGGCGTTCGTTGCTGACTCGCTCGTTCGGCGTGCGAACTGGCAGTCGGACGGGCAGGCAGTTGAGTCCGCCAGATACCGGCGTGACCGGTGCGCGGCGCCGTCAGCGCCCTCCACTCAGCCATTTCCGGCTCCCTCCACCGCTCTGACCGGTGCGGTGCCAGCCTGAACGGCCAGGAGACAGTCAGGCACCGCTGGGATCGGTACATGGCGGAATCAGACGGGGCAGGCAGTTGAGTCCGCCAGATACCGGCATAACCGGTGCGCGGCGCCGTCAGCGCCCTCGACTCAGCCATTTCCGGCACCCCCACCGCTCTGACCGCACCGGTGCGTGTGCTAGGGTTTCGATGGTGCCCAGGGTGACCGGGCGCACCACTGGTTGGAACACATTCGCGTCCGCCCTGTCGTGCCACGGGCCGGCGACCATGAGCCATCACGAGAGGGACCTTGGGACTCTTCGACGGCCTGCTCGGCCTCCTCAGCCACGACGTAGGGATCGACCTCGGCACGGCCAATACGCTCGTCACCGTCCGCAACCGCGGCATCGTCATCAGCGAGCCTTCCGTGGTGGCGATGGACACGCGGACGAAGCGCGTCCTGGCCATCGGTGCCGAGGCGAAGCGCATGGTTGGCCGCACGCCGGCGAACATCGTGGCCATCCGGCCGCTGCGCGACGGGGTCATCAGCGACTTCGACGTCACCGAGCAGATGATCCGCTACTTCATCAACAAGGTCCACGACCGATACGCTCGCATCCCGCGCCCGCGCGTCCTGGTTGGTATCCCCTCCGGCGTGACCGAGGTCGAAAAGCGAGCCGTCCGCGACGCCACCATCAATGCCGGAGCAAGGTGGGCCCGGCTCATCGAGGAGCCGATGGCGGCCGCGATCGGCGCAGGCCTGCCGGTGAGCGAGCCGTCGGGCAGCCTGATCGTCGACATCGGCGGCGGCACCACCGAGGTTGCGGTCATCAGCCTGGGCGGGATCGTGGTGAGCCGCAGCATTCGGATCGGCGGGGACGAGATGGACACCGATATCGTCGGCTTCGCCCGGCGCGAGTACAACCTGCTGATGGGCGAGCGGACCGCCGAGGAGATCAAGATCGCGGTCGGATCGGCCTTTTCGGAGGAGAACTCCGAGCGGACGGTGACCTTCCGCGGCCGCGACCTGCTGACCGGCCTGCCGCGCAGCATCGAGGTCGGCGGCGACCAGATCCGCGAGGCCCTCGAGCCGTCGATCGTGCAGATTGTCGAGGCGATCAAGGAGACGATCGAGGAGACGCCGCCCGAGCTTGTGGCCGACATCATGGACCAGGGCATCGTGCTCGCCGGCGGCGGCGCGCTCCTCGGCGGCCTCGACCGGCGCGTCGCGGAGGCGACCCAGATGCCGGTCCACATCGCCGACGACCCGCTCACCTGCGTCGTGCGCGGCACCGGGCGCGTGCTCGAGGAGCTCGACACGCTCGAGCGGGTCCTCGTCAGCGAGCAGTTCACTCGCGCGCCGCGCTGACGCGAGGCTCAGCCGATGTACGGGCCTTCCAGCCCGAACCGGGGAACCCGCGGCGGCCTCTGGTTCGCGGCCTTCACGATCGCCAGCCTGCTCATGCTCCTTGCCAGCTCGACCGAGGCGGCGATGACCCTCCAACGCGTCGCGACCCGCGCGCTCGACCCGGTGCGCGGCACGATCGGCGGGATGGGAGAGGGCGTGGCCGGGCTCTTTGGCGCCATCGGCGAGATTGATCGTCTGCGGACCGAGAACGACGAGCTGCGGGGGGAGCTGGCCGGCGCCGAGCAGCGCGTCGCCGAGCTGACCGAGGCGGCCCGCGAGAACGACGAGCTGCGGCAGCTGCTCGGTATCACAAATGCGCTCGACATGGAGCTGCTCCCGGTGCGCGTCATCAGCCGCGACCCATCGAACCTGGTCTGGGAGGTGGGGATCGACGCCGGGGCCGACGATGGGATCGAGGCCGGCATGCCGGTGGTCGGCAACGCCGATGGCGCTGGCGCGCTGGCAGGGACCGTCATCTCGGTGACGGAGGACACGGCACGCGTGCGCCTCATCGTGGACACCCGCTCGGTCGTCATCGCGGTCGACCAGGTCACTCGAGCGCTCGGCGAGATCCGGGGCCAGCCGGGCGGCCAGCTGGTGATGGTCAACGTGCCGGTGACCGAGACGCTCGATCTCGGTGGCACCATCGTCAGCGCTGGGCTCACGTTCGGGGAGGAGGCGAGCGGCTATCCGGGCGGGCTTCTCATCGGCCGCATCCAGGCAGTGGAGCCAGATCCGAACGCGCTCACCCAGACCGCCTTCGTGCGCCCCTCCTTCGGCCTCGCCACGGTCGAGCGCCTGCTGGTGGTGCTCGACTTCAGCCAGGGCTGAACCGGACCCGGCGCTCCGCCGCACCCCGGGGCCCATCGGTCCGGGCGGCCGAGCGGACCATCGCGCCATGGAAATCGCGCGCTCATCGGTTCAGGCTGTACACGAACGTTGGCCGCGCCCGCCGACCATCACCATTGCCAAGGAGCCCCTATTGCGAGTCCCCCTTCGCGCCTTCGGCGCCGCCCTGATCATGGTCGCGGCCGCCCTGACTCCCGTCACGAGCATGACCCACAGCGCGCAGGCCGCCAGCCCGAAGAAGGTGGCGATCATCGTCGGCCCGACCGAGATCACCGACAGCCTCTACATGGAATACGCCGAGGAGATGGCGATCACCGCGGAGACCGCGGGTGCGACCGTCGACCTGCGCTACTGCGCGACGCCAGCGGAGGCCCGCGCCGCGGTGAACGGAGCGAACATCATCGTCTACTTCGGTCACGGCAACGGCTTCCCGAACCCGTACAGTCCGACCGAAAACCCGGCGAGCGTCAACGGTTGGGGCCTGCGGGACCCCGCGAAGCCATGGTCGGGCGACGACTGCAGGGATGACGTGCTGCGCTACTACGGGGAGGACTACCTCGTCGGCAAGCGCACCGGAAACGGGTGGGACGGTCCGATCACGCCGGCGGCGAACTTCGTCATGGTGTACTCGAACGCGTGCTATGCGCCGGGAGCGGGCGAGGCCCGCCCGGCGCCGGCCGAGCCGGTCGCCGTGAGTCGGGTGGCGAACTACGCGAGCCCGATCCTGGAGCTCGGCGGCACGTCCTTTGCCAGCGACATCGGTTCGGGTAGCGTGGTCGACCTCATCCTGCGCAATCCGGACGTGAGCTTCGGCCGCATCTTCGAGATGGGGAACGGGTTCAAGCCGGAGGCACTTCGTCGCTTCAGCCATCCCGACGTTCCCGGCGCGGAGGCATGGGTGCACCGCACCACCTCCCCGTGGCTCGGTGACGACTACTGGTACGCGTTTGCCGGGAACCCCGCGCGCACTCCCAATGGCGGGTACGCCGAGTACGCGGGCCCGCGGCTCAGCATCTCATTCGGCGATATCGCGGGGTCCCCGTTCTACGGCGACATCATGTGGATGGCCGAAGAGGGCATCACCTCCGGCTGCGGTGGCGACAAGTTCTGCCCGAAGGCAGCGGTCACGCGGGAACAGATGGCGAGCTTCCTCGTGCGAGCGCTCAACCTGCCCACCACGAGCACCGACTATTTCACCGATGACGGCGCCAGCGGCCATCAGCCGGATATCAACAGCCTTGCGGCCTCGGGCATCACCGGCGGCTGCGCGGTCGGTCGCTTCTGCCCGAAGGACACGGTCACCCGCGAGCAGATGGCGAGCTTCCTGGTGCGAGGGCTCCACCTGGCTCCCGCAGGCAGCGACTCCTTCACCGATGACGACGCCAGCCCTCACGAGAACGATATCAACAGCCTGGCCGCATCGGGCATCACCGGGGGCTGCGGCACCGCGAAATTCTGCCCTTCGGCGAAGGTCGTCCGCGAGCAGATGGCTGCCTTCCTGCATCGCGCGCTCGGAGACTGAACGCGCAGAGCGCACCCATCCGTACTATTCGTCTCTGCACTTCACGCATCTAGGTTGGTCCTGATGTCCACGCGTTCCGGGCTCTCCGTCGTCGTCCTCGCCGTGCTCGTGCTGCTCGGCGCCGACCCCATGCGTGCCGTGGGACCGACTGCCACCCCAATCCCGTCAGCGCAGCCCACCCAGGCGGCGACTCCGACTCCGGAACCAGCCGCATCGGTATTCGCGTCACCGACCCTGACGCCCGCCCCGGACCCGTCAGCACCCCAGCCGCCGGCTTCGCCCGGTCCGGCGGCCGCACCCTCGGTCGAGCCGACCGAAGGGGTGGATGCGCCCGGTCCGGGATCGGTCCATGCCGAGATGCTCGAGGAGCATGCGGCCGACGAACTCGGCTTCAGCCCTGGCGGCGTTCCGGAGGCATTGCCGGCCGGACCTGGTATCACGTCGCTCGATGCAGAGATCGCGGCCCAGGGAGGTATCGGCGGCCTGCCGAACGGCCTCTTCCGCGAGGTGCTCGGCTATCTGCCGTACTGGATGGTCGGCTCGTCGCAGATGGCGAACCTCGACTACTCTCTGGTGTCGACGATCGCGTACTTCTCCGTCGGGGCACAGTCGAACGGGACGCTGGCCAGGGGAACGGCGGCTGACCCGACCACCGGCTGGGCGGGGTGGACCTCATCGGCCATGACCGGGGTCATCAACGCCGCCCACCAGCGTGGCGTCAAGGTGGTCCTGACCGTCACGATGATGGCCTGGAACAACAACTACACCGCGATGTCGACGCTGCTCAACAGCGCGGCGAGTCGAAGCCGGCTGGCGGGCGAGATCGCCGCCAGCGTGAAGTCCCGCAAGGCGGACGGGGTGAACCTCGACTTTGAGCCGGTGCCGAGCTCGCTTCGAAGCCAGTACACGAGCTTCGTGCGAGAGGTGAAGGCGAGGCTCGTCAGCGAGGGAGCTGGATCGTTTCTCACGGTGGCGACCATGGCCGGGGCGGGGACATGGGCGACCGGCTACGACATCGCGGCGCTCTCCGCGCCGGGTGCGGCCGATGCCCTGATGGTGATGGCGTACGACTTCCATTGGTCGGGCTCCGCTCGAGCCGGGGGCGTGGCGCCGATCGCGAGCCCGTGGGTGCTCGACATCACCGAGGCGCTCGACGACTACCTCGCGCTCGTGCCGGCGGCGAAGCTCATCTGGGGCGTGCCGTACTACGGCCGCGAGTGGTCGACCACCTCGAGTGCGCTGAACTCGACGACGAACGACGTCCTGAGCAGCAGAGCCGGGTACTACACGTTCCATCGGACCGCGGCGGCCGAGCGCGGGCGGCTGTGGGATGCGACAGGCCGCGTGCCGTGGTACAGATTCGATGATGCCGGCCATGACACGTGGGTGCAGGGCTACTACGACGATGTTCAATCGCTGACCGCGAAGTACGACCTGGTCAATGGGCACGGGCTCCGCGGCGTCGGAATCTGGCACCTGCTCATGGACGGCAGCCGCCGCGAGCTGTGGGACGCGCTGGACGCGAACTTCCAGGGGATCTGGTTCGAGGACATCATCGGCTCGCAATACCGCGCTGACATTCTGTGGATCGCCCAGGCGGGGATCACCGCCGGCTGTGGCGTCGAGCGATTCTGCCCGAAGGGGGTCGTCACGCGAGAGCAGATGGCCAGCTTCCTGGCGCGAGCGCTTCATCTGCCAGCGGCCACCCGCGACTGGTTCAGCGACGACTCAAGGAGCGCTCACCAGGCCGATATCAACCGCGTCGCCGAGGCGGGGATCACTGCCGGTTGTAACTCGAGCCGCTTCTGCCCGGGCGCGAACGTGAGCCGCGAGCAGATGGCCAGCTTCCTCGCGCGCGCCCTCGATCTGCCGGCCGCCGCCCGCGACCGGTTCAACGACGACAACGGATCGATCCACGAGGCGGACATCAATCGCATGGCGCAGGCTGGCATCACCGGCGGGTGCGGCGCCACGACGTACTGCCCGCGCAGCGTCGTTGTCCGCGAGCAGATGGCCGCCTTCCTGCGCCGTGCCCTGGGGTCCTGAACCGGATCCGTCCGATAGACCCATGCCGCCGGCTTAACGATCGGCCCATCGTCATCAGTCGCCGTCATCCGTACGGTGTCGGTATGCACTCACTCAACGCGTTTCCGGTGCCCGGCCCCGCGTCCGGCATGTCCCCCCGTCTCACCGCCCTGGTCGGTGCCATCATCCTCACGGCAGCCCTTCTGCCGGCGACAGCTCTGCCCGCCGCCGCGGCCGGTGGCTCGACGGTGGTCGGCCTTGCGAACGGCCACCGCGCCGATGCGAATCTCGACCCGCTCACGCTCCATGGCGTGATCGATCAGATCGCGGTCGAGCGAGGCCGGCAGCTGGCCAGCGACGAACGGCTCGGACACGACATGGAGCACGTCAAGCGACGCTTCTCCGCGGAGGGGATCTGCTGGACGGGGTTGGGCGAGATCGTCGCCATGAACAGCGGTGGCGACTACGCCGGCTTTGCCAAGCAGTGGTTCGACTCGCCGCTCCATCGCGACATCATGCTGGGCGACTACACGCATGCCGGCGGCAGCCGGGAGCGCGGCAATGACGGACGGTATTACGCCGTGATGATCGTCGTGAAGCTGTGTGACGCCTCGACGTCGATCAAGCCATCCGGCGGCTTTGCCGACCTGGGCGGATCCCAATTCGGCGCCGACATTCGTTGGCTCGTGACCGAGGGCATCACCGCCGGTTGCACCGCGGATCGATACTGCCCTCGCTCTCCCGTCACGCGCGCACAGATGGCCAGCTTTCTGCGGCGGGCGACCGGGATTCCCACCTCTGCCGACAACGCCTATATCGATGACGACACCTCGATCCATGAGGCCGACATCAACGGGGTGGCCGCCGCGGGTATCACCGCTGGATGCACCGAAGCTCGATTTTGCCCAGGCTCGGTCGTGACACGCGGCCAGATGGCGAGCTTCCTTGCGCGCGCGCTGCGCCTTCCCCCTGCGCCGCGCGACTGGTTCCGCGATGACAACGGATCGATGCACGAACCAGCTATCAACCGGCTCGCGCATGCTGGCATCACCGGCGGGTGTTCGAGCGGCCGCTTCTGTCCGGATGCGTCGGTCACGCGCGAGCAGATGGCCGGCTTCCTGCGCCGTGCCTTCGGGGGCTGAGCTCGGCATTTCGTCATTGCTGCCGGTAGAATCGGCAGCCATATGACAGCAACCATCACCGGTGCCGGCCGCCGCAACGACGGCCGGGTGCCCAACCAGCTCCGACCCGTCAAGATCGTTCCGGACTACCTGAAGTTCGCCGAGGGATCGGTGCTCATCCGGGTGGGAGACACCCGCGTCATCTGCGCCGCCACCATCGAGGACCGTGTCCCCGGTTGGATGCGCGGCAAGGGGCGCGGCTGGGTGACGGCGGAGTACAGCATGCTCCCGCGCGCAGGGGCGGAGCGAAGCCAGCGCGAGGCGGCGCGTGGCTCGATCGGCGGGCGAACGCACGAGATCCAGCGTCTCATCGGTCGATCACTGCGTGGCGTGATCGACATGGGCAAGCTCGGCGAGCGCACGATCACGCTCGACTGCGACGTCATCCAGGCCGATGGTGGGACGCGCACGGCGAGCATCACCGGCGCTTACGTCGCGCTGGCCCGCGCGCTGCACAAGTACGGGATGGCCCAGCTGCTCACCGGCCAGGTCGCCGCGGTCAGCGTCGGGATCGTCAACGCGCTGCCGTATCTCGACCTTGACTACAGCGAGGACTCGACGGCAGAGGTGGACTTCAATGTCGTCATGACGAACGACGACCGCCTGATCGAGGTCCAGGGCACGGCCGAGCACGGCGCGTTCACCCGCCAGCAGATGGACCAGATGGTCGACCTCGCTGCGGCCGGTATCCGCCAGCTGTTCGTTCTCCAGCAGACGGCAATCGAGGCTCCGCCGGGAGAGTGACCCGGCTCCTCGTCGCCACCACGAATGCGGGCAAGCAGCGCGAGTTTCGTCGACTGCTGGCGCACCTGCCGGCGGAGATCGTGACCCCCGACGAGATCGGGCTCCAGCTCGAGGTGGAGGAGCCGTTCGACACCTACGCCGGGAACGCGGCCGCCAAGGCCGATGCGTTCGCTCGCGCGGCGGGACTGCTCTCGCTGGCGGATGACTCCGGCATCGAGGTGGCCGCGCTGGACTGGGGTCCCGGCGTGCGGAGCGCTCGGTGGGGACGGGGGCAGAACGCCGATCGATTGCTCGAGGCCGTCGGCCAGGCAGTGGATCGGCGCGCACGGATGGTGTGCGCGCTGGCCGTGGCGCGTCCGGGCACGCCCGGCCCGCTGCTCGAGGCCTTCACAGGGGTCGTCGAGGGATCGGTCGCGCGAGAGCGGCGCGGGTCGGGTGGGTTCGGCTATGACCCGATCTTTCTCCTGCCGAGCGGGGTGACCACCGCCGAGCTGCCGGAAGCCGAAAAGGACCGGATCAGCCACCGCGGACGGGCCGTGGCGGCCGCAATTCCCCGACTGCTCGAGCTGCTCAGGCAGCTCGCCGAGCGCTGATGCATGAGCTCTCGAACCGGGCCATCGGTCCCATTTCGGCCCGAGACCATGGTCCGGTCGGTCGACACAGAGGTCGCCCGTAGAGTTGTGAGAGCATCTCGCGGGGCACCACGCGTGGCATCACGCCCCAGCGAACCACACCGGAGTCCACCAAGCGTGCCCCGAACGATCTCGACCATCCTCGCCTGCATTGTTCTGCTGAGCACGACCCTGCCCGTCGCCGCGCAGGAGCCCGAGCCTCCGAAGACGTCGGAGGCTGGCGAGGTCGTGCCCGGCGAGGTCATCGTCAAGTGGCGTGATACCGCACGCGGCCCGGATATCGCCCGCGCCCGAGGCCTGGCGGTCGTCGCCGAGCTGGGCGGTCCCGGCAATGGCATGCCCGCG
>Ga0136633_1000214_pt1 | contig 43811 bp, 43 predicted proteins | sample AntDrymeUQ832206_2_FD_105494 | JGI IMG/M metagenome (GOLD analysis project Ga0136633, IMG submission 105494) | Polar desert sand microbial communities from Dry Valleys, Antarctica - metaG UQ83 (22.06) | ecosystem: Environmental > Terrestrial > Soil > Desert | place: Antarctica: Dry Valley... | reverse complement strand
TTCTTGGGGTCATCCTGCGCGGCGATCCGGGCCTTCTCCTCCGGGTCGGTGCAGTCGAGGGCGTTGAACTCCGCCTGCAGGGCGATCACGTCGGCGGCGCCACCGGGAGCGGCGGACGCACTGGGCGCGGCAGATCCAGCCGGGGCCGGTACGGCGGAGCCGACGGGCTCGGGCGGCGGCGTCGCGGCCGGCGTGGGAGTCGCGGCCTGGGCGAGAAGGGCGCCCGTCATGGCGCGGCCGTTGGCCGTCGCCGACGGCGCCGGAGCGGCGCTGCCGGAGGCCGGGGCGGCGCTGCCCGATGCGCCGGGGTTGGGCACCGACACCGACGCGGCGACGCTCGGCTCGAGCGTCGGCTCGGGCGCGTTGGGATCGCCGGCGGCCGAGCTCAGGATCGGCCGGAAAGTCAGCTGCGCCGTACGCCCGACGAGGTCGAGTGCCTGGTCCCGGCCGACGCTGGGCAGGGCGACGAGGATGTTCGTGCCCTCGCGCACTACCTCGGCCTCTGAGACGCCGGTGCCATTGACCCGCTGGCTGATGATGTCGACAGCCTTGTCGAGGCGGGCCTGGGTGACTCGGCCCTCTGTCTTGGCCTCATCCGGAGTGAGGATCACGCTCGTCCCACCGCGCAGGTCCAGGCCGAGCTTGGGTTCGAGTTCCTCGACGAGGATCCAACTCAGCGATCCAACGAGGATCACCACCAGCAGGATCAGCGAGCGAAGCGGTCGGTATTGCGGCTTGCTGGCCACGAGATGAGCGTCCTCTTCTTAGCCGGGCGGAAGGGTCAAGGTGGTGGCCTCGACCTCCGCATCCTCGCCCGGGCTGGGCTCGGAGACGGTCTGGGCAATAGCGCCGCGCGCGAACCGCAGGACGACGCCGGGGGCGACCTCGAGCCGCACATCAGCGTCGTCCACTCCCACGACTGTGGCGTGCAGGCCTGCCGTCGTGATGACCCGCTGTCCCGGTGCCAGAGCGGCTTGGGTGGCCTGGAGGGCCCGGATCCGGGCCTTCTGCGGCCGGATGGCCAGCGCGTAGAACCCGCCGACCATGAGCACGAGGAAGGCGAGCTGACCGAACGCTGCCACGACGGGACACGGCCTTTCTGTGTTGAATTGCCCTAGCGCGGACGGTCGAAGTGCCCTGGTTCGGGCGGTCGGACCGGACGCGCATACGGCCACGACGAGCATGCCGTGGCCGTCCGCAGATTCTACTCACCCCGGGGTGAGGTCGACCAACGCCGAGCCGCACAGCGTCGCAGCCGGGCCGGGGATGTCTCGCGGGCTACGCGAGACGTGGGCCGAGTCACTCCTGCGATGGCCGGTCGGCGACATCGCGCGTAACTAGTCATCCGGGATGGTTTCGGGAACCACCCGTGTCGGAGGGCCTTTCCCACTCGTCCTATCAGCAGAGTCCGCCGAGAGAGTTCCTACATCGCAGCGCGAGGAGGTGGCGTCAGTGAAGCAGACCAGGATTCAGGTGACTGTGCGGCCGCAGCGCCGACGCGACACCGCGCCCTTGGTCGTCGTCCCTGGTGGTCCGGCCAGCGACACGTCCGATGCCGCCGCTCTCCTCGACCGGATCGACCGCCTCGTCGGCCGTTAGGGTGCACAGCTAGGGGTCGCTTCCGAGGGACGCTCCCTGCGGGAAACAGACGACGGGGCCCTCGCCGGAGACCTCCACTCGCTCGCCCGGGCTCATCGTGGCGCGCCGGGTGACTCGCGCCTGCAGCGCCGTACCGTCGCCCAGGCGCACCCGCAGCATCGCGTCGTGGCCGAAGAAGAGTCGGTCCTCGATGATCGCGGTGCCGTTCTCGACCGGCCGCACATGCACCTGCTCCGGGCGTACGACGGCCGTGACCTCACCGTCGCATCGCTCGCGAGCAATGGCCACCGGGAGCCGTCCGATGGCAGTGTCGACGAAACCGTCGCTGGCCCGGCCGGGCAGCAGGTTGGCCTCACCGACGAACGTCGCGACACCGAGGTCGACGGGACGGCCGTAGACCTCCGCGGGAGTCCCTTCCTGCACCACCTCGCCGGCCCGCATCACCGCCACGCGGTCAGCGACCGAGAGCGCCTCCTCCTGGTCGTGCGTGACGAGCAGCGCGGTGGCGCCCGTCGCGGCCAGCATGGCGCGAACATGGTGGCGAATCGCGATGCGCAGCGCGGCGTCCAAGCCGCCGAAGGGCTCGTCGAGGAGGACCACCGACGGTGCCGGTGCGAGCGCGCGGGCTACGGCCACCCGCTGCTGCTGGCCACCGGAGAGCTCGTGGGGCATCCGCTCGCCGAGCCCGCCAAGCTCGGCCAGCTCGAGCAGCTCCGCCACGCGGCGACCGGCCCGACGCTGCGCTGCCGGCAGCCCGTAGCCGATGTTGGCGGCCACTGACAGGTGCGGGAAGAGCGCCTGCTCCTGCGGTACGACGCCGACGCGGCGTCGTTCCGGCGCGACGTGAACGCCGGGCCCTTCAACCAGCCGGTCGCCGACTTCGACCGTGCCCGCGTCGGCCCGCTCGAAGCCGGCGACGAGGCGAAGCAAGGTCGTCTTGCCGCAACCGGATGGGCCGAGCACGGCGATGAGCGACCCGCTCGGCACGTCGAGGTCGACCGAGCGCAGGACGGGTGTCGCCGGCGCGCCCCGGCGAGGCGGGCCGAAGGACTTGACCAGACCTTGGACGCGGACGGCGGAGCCGGTCACGTCAGGTCCCGGCCGTGGCGGGTCAGCAGCCAGGTGGGGATCGCGGCGACCAGGACGAGCAGCGCGGCGGGTGGAGCCGCAGCGGCGTACTCCCCCGCCCCGGTCTCCTCCCAGACGCGTACGGCCAACGTGTCGAAGCCCGTCGGTCGGAGCAGGAGTGTGGCGGGCAGCTCCTTCATGCAGGTGAGGAAGACGAGTGCGGCACCCGCCGCAACCCCCGGCGCGGTGAGCGGGGCGGTGACGGTGCGCAGCACCCGCCATGGACTGCTCCCGAGGGACCGGGCGACATCGTCGAGGACTGGCGGCGCCTGCACCGCTGCAGCATGCACCGCCCCGACCGCGAGTGGCAGGAAGAGCACGAAGTAGGCGATGACCAGCAACGGCAGCCGTTGGTAGAGCACGTCGACGTACCGCGTCGCGAAGAAGACCAACGACAGCGCGATCACCAGCCCCGGCAGCGCATGTCCGGCGTAGGAGGCCCGCTCGACCGCGTTAGCCAGCGGACTGCGGTAACGGGCCGCGAGCAGGGCAACCGGTACGGCGGCCGCCACGGTCACGACCGCGCCGAGGCCGGCCGCAGTGAGCGACCCCAGCGCCGCCTCCCCCGTGTCCGCGAAGGACTGCCCGGTAGAGATTCCCCGCTGCAGCCAGATGCCCAGGGTCACCCCAGGGACGCCCAGGGTGAGCGCGGCGATGCCGGTGACGGTCAGCGTGGCCGGCCACCGCCACCGGCCCAGGTCGACCGCCGCCGGCCGGCGGGCCGTCCCCTTGCCGGTGCGCGAGTAGCGGACTCGCCCGCGGCTGCGGCCCTCGGCGACCACGATCAGCACGGTGACCACCACGAGGAGTGCGCCGAGGATCGCCGCCGGGGTCCGGTCGAAGCTCGACTGGTAGCTCTGGTAGATCACCCGGGTGAAGGCGTCGAACCGCATCAGGCTGACCGCCCCGAAGTCGGAGAAGACGTAGAGCGAGACGAGCAGGCCGCCGGCGGCGATGGCCGGTCGCAGCTGGCGCAGCGTCACCCCGGTGAAGGTGCGCCAGGCGCCGACACCGAGAGAACGAGAGGCCTCCTCCATGGCTGGGTCCAGGCCGCGCAATGCGCCGGCTACCGGGAGGTAGACGTACGGGTAGGAGTAGAGCGTGAGCACCAGCCACGCTCCGCGGAAGCCGGCGAGGGAGGGAAACCGCGAGATGTAGGCGAAACCAGCGACGTACGTCGGAATCGCGAGCGGCAGTGCCGCGACCACGGCCCAGACCCCGCCGCCCGGCAGGCGGCAGCGCACGGTCAGCCAGGCGAGCCCGACGCCGATCACGATGCTCGCGACGGTGACCGACACCGCCAGCGCGGTGCTGCGCCCGAGCAGTGCCGCCGTACGTTCGCGGAACAGCACCTCAGCGACCGTGTCGAAACCGCGCTCGGTCGCTCGCACACCGAGGTAGGCCACAGGGAGCAGCGCGCCAACAGCCACGAGGAGCGCCGGGATGACGAGCATCGCGGGCGGCCGGGTCCGACGCGACCGCGTGCTGCCGCGGGCTGCCGTCACGCGCTCCGTCGCGGCCACCTCCCTACGTCAGTCCGGACCGGTCGAGCAGGGCGAGCGTGTCTTCGAGGGTGTCGAGGTCAGCGAGCTCGATCTGCGGCCCGGACACCTCCGTCAGCGGCGGCAGGCCGGTCGCCGGGGTGACCCCACCGACCAGCGGATACTCGAAAGTGACGTCGCGGAAGTAGGTCTGCGCGGGGGTCGACAAGAGGTACTCCACCAGCTTCTGCGCGTCCTTACGACGGTCCGTCCCCTTGAGGATGGCCACCCCTGCGACGTTGACCAGCGCGCCGGGATCATTATTGCCGAGGAACTTCACCTGGGCGTTGAGCGCGTCCTTGCCGCGTTCCTTCGCCGTCTCGAACCAGTAGTAGTGGTTGATCAGGCCGAGATCGACCTCACCGCGGTCAACCGCTTCGAGCACGGCGATGTTGTTGTCGTACTCCTTGACGCCGTTGGCCTGGATGTCGCGCAGCCACTTCTCGGTGCGCGCCTCGCCGGTGAGCACCCGCATCCCGGTCACGAAGGACTGGAAGGACGCGTTGGTCGGCGCGATGCCGAACCGGCCCTTCCACGTCGGCTCCGTCAGGGCGAAGACGGAGTCGGGTACGGCGGACTCGGTGAGCGTGCGCTCGTCGTAGACGATGACCCGGGCCCGACCGGAGACGCCCACCCACGTGCCGTCGGGCGCCTTGAAGCGCGCCGGCACGGAGTCGGTGCCGACCTCGAGTGGGCCGAGCACGTCCGCTTTCTGCAGAGCACCCAGCGCTCCCGCATCCTGGGCGAAGAAGACATCGGCCCTGGTCTTGGCGCCCTCTTCGAGGATCTGCGCGGCGAGCTCCGCCGTGCCGCCGTACCGCCGCTTCACCTCGATGCCCGTCTCCTTCTCGAACATGTCGAGAAGCGGATCGACGAGGTTGGGATTGCGGCCGGAGTACACCGTCAGGGCGGCACTGCCACCGAACGGGTTGGCCGAACAGCCGGCGGCGGCGCCGCCAACCGAGACGGCAGCGAGCAGGACAGCGACGAGGCGACGGCGGCGCACGGTGAACTCCGGGGCTCGGGAGGGCTTGTAAGGGCAACCTTACCTTACCTATTCGCCCGACCCGCCCCTCCGGATTGCCGCGCCGCCCGCCGCAATAGGGGACGTGCTCTTTTAGGCGTCGAAGAGCGGCGGGGTCATCGGTACGGCGGCGGGCGGGCGCAGGCCCAGGTGCAGCCAGGCGGCCGGCGTCGCCACCCGACCACGGGGGGTGCGGGCCAGCAACCCGGCCCGGACGAGGAACGGCTCGGCCACCTCTTCGACCGTCTCGGGCTCCTCGCCGACGGCAACGGCCACCGTCGTCAGCCCCACGGGACCGCCGCCGAAGCGTCGTACGACGGCGTCGAGCACCGCCCGGTCGAGTCGATCGAGGCCGAGCGCATCGACCTCGTAGAGGAGCAGCGCCTCCCGAGCGACTCGCTCGGTGACCCAGCCGTCCGCACGCACCTCGGCGAAGTCGCGAACCCTGCGCAACAAGCGGTTTGCGATGCGCGGCGTCCCCCGGGAGCGCCCGGCGATCTCATTCGCACCCTCGGGGTGCAGCCGGATGCCGAGCAGGCGGGCCGAGCGGACGATGACCTGCACCAGCTCGTCGGGTGAGTAGAACTCCATCCGGGCGACGAAGCCGAACCGGTCACGCATCGGCCCGGTCAGCAGCCCCGACCGGGTCGTCGCGCCGATGAGAGTGAAGGGCTCGAGCGGGACCCCGATCGCGGTGGCACCTGGGCCCTTGCCGATCACCACGTCGATCCGGAAGTCCTCCATCGCGGAGTAGAGCAGCTCTTCGGCCGGGCGGCTCATTCGGTGGATCTCGTCGATGAAGAGCACCTCGCCGGCAGCCACTGCGGTGACGATCGCCGCGAGGTCGCCGGGGCGCTCGATCGCCGGACCGCTGGTGACCCGGATCGGCACGCCCATCTCCGCCGCGACGATCATGGCCAGCGACGTCTTGCCGGTGCCCGGCGGACCCGCCAGCAGGATGTGGTCGGGGGGCGCGCCACGCGCCTTCGCGCTCTCGAGGACGACCCCGAGCTGCTCGCGGACCCGCTCCTGGCCGACGAACTCACCGAGCGTGCGCGGCCGCAGCGACGACTCAGCCTCCCGTTCGTCCGGCGTGGCCTCACCACTCAGCGGCACTGGCTCGGTGGGGTTAGCGTCACCGCCGCCCGTCATGCTCGCCGGTCCAACGCCCGCAGGGCCAGCTTCAGGGCACCGCCGAGATCGCCCTCGTCGAGGTCGACGGGCAGGGTGGCGACGGCCTCATCGGCTTCGCGTCCGGGATAGCCGAGCTCGATCAGCGCGTCGCGAACCTGCCCGCGCGCTGACGCAGGGCCGCCACCAGGCATCGCTGCGCTATACGGACCCGCCGGACCGAGCCGGTCCTTGAGCTCCAGCACGATCCGCTGCGCTCCCTTGCGGCCGATGCCGGGCACCTGGGTGAGGGCGCCAAGGTCCTCGGTGGCAACTGCCCGTCGTACGGCGTCGGGACTGTGCACCGCGAGCACCGACTGGGCCAGCCGCGGACCGACTCCCGTGGCCGTCTGCAGCAGCTCGAAGAGCGCCCGCTCATCGGCGCTCGCGAATCCGAAGAGGGTGAGGGCGTCCTCACGCACGACGAGGGCTGTGGCGAGGGTCGTCGACTCCCCTACTCGCAGCGAGGCCAGCGTCCCCGGCGCGCAGTGGACGAGCAGGCCGACGCCGCCGACCTCGATGATCGCCGAGTCCGGGGCGACGGCGCTGACCCGGCCGCAGACCGAGGCGATCACCGCGCTGCCACCGTCGGGCGGGACGCTGCGGCCGCCGCGGCAAGCCGATCCGCAGCCGGGCCTCTCCAGAGGTGGCAGATGGCCAGGGCCAGTGCGTCAGTCGCGTCCGCGGGCGTCGGCATGGCGGCAAGGCGCAGGAGCCGGGTCACCATCACGCCGACCTGAGTCTTGTCCGCCCGGCCAGACCCGCTCACCGCCGCTTTGACCTCGCTCGGCGTGTGCAGCGCCACGGGCAGGCCAGCCCGGGCCGCACAGAGCAACGCCACGGCGCCGGCCTGCGCCGTACCCATCACCGTGCGGACGTTGTGCTGACTGAACACCCGCTCGACGGCGACCGCGTCGGGGGCGTGTCGCGCGATCCAGGCGTCGAAGCCGTGCTCCAGGGCGAGGAGGCGGGTCGCCACATGGTCGGCCGGCGGCGTGCGCAGGACATCAACGGCAACCAGGGACAGTCGCCCGCCAGCACCCGAGTCGACGACACCGAGTCCGCAGCGGGTCAAGCCGGGGTCGATGCCGAGCACCCGCATGGACTCCTCCGCCTTCCCGATGACAGCGTGTCGCGACGAACGTGTGTTCGATGCAACTGTAGCCCGCAGTTCGTCGGGGCTGGCCGCGCCACGCGGAAATATTCTCGAGCGGAAGAGCGCCGCCGTACGACGGCGGCATGGACCAGAGGGTCCTAACCGACCGACTCGAGAACCTCGTCGGATACGTCGAAGTTGGCCCAGACGTTCTGCACGTCGTCGAGGTCGTCGAGGAGGTCGACCAGCTTGAGCACCTTCTTGGCGACGTCGTCATCGAGCGGCACCGACATCGACGGGAGGAACGTCAGCTCCGCGGAGTCCGCGGGCATGCCGGCTTCATCGAGGGCCGCGCGCACAGCCTGCAGGTCCGTCGCCTCGCACACCACCTCGAAGGTGTCACCGAGGTCGTTGACCTCTTCCGCGCCGGCGTCGAGTACGGCGGTCAGGATGTCGTCCTCGGTCCGGTCCGCCGCGGGAACCAGTGCCACGCCCTTGCGGGTGAAGAGATAAGCGACTGACCCCGGGTCGGCGAGGGCGCCGCCGTTGCGCGAGAACACTGTGCGCACCTCGGACGCGGCGCGGTTGCGGTTGTCCGTGAGGCACTCGACCAGCACCGCGACTCCCCCAGCCGCGTATCCCTCGTACATGATCGACTCATAGCTCGCGCCGTCAGCGAGCTCACCCGAACCGCGCTTCACCGCGCGCTCGATGTTGTCCAGCGGCACTGACTCCTTGCGCGCCTTCGAGATCGCATCGGCAAGCGTGGGGTTGCCGGACGGGTCACCCCCGCCCGTGCGCGCCGCCACCTCGATCGTCTTGATCAGCTTGGCGAAGGACTTGCCCCGCTTGGCGTCCTTGGCCGCCTTCTGGTGCTTAGTCGTGGCCCATTTGCTGTGGCCGCTCACACACGCCTCCGCACGATGTCGCAGAACAGCCCGTGCACCCGACGGTCGCCGGTGAGCTCGGGATGGAAGGAGGTCGCCAGGACGTCGCCCTGGCGAACAGCCACGATCCTACCGGCGTGCTCGGCGAGCACCTCCACGTCGTCGCCGACCGACTCGACCCACGGGGCGCGAATGAAGACCCCCGACACGGGTCCGCCGACGACCCCGCGCACGTCGACAGCTGCCTCGAACGACGCGACCTGTCGGCCGAAGGCGTTGCGGCGTACGGCGATGTCGAGACCCCCGACGAGAGGCTGGCCGGCTTTGCCATCGAGCACCTCCCGCGCGAGCAGGATCATCCCGGCGCAGGACCCGTAGAAGGGCAGGCCGGCAGCGACGGCTGCTTGCAGCGGCTCGAGCACCCCGAAGCTGTGGGCCAGCTTGCCCATCGTCGTCGACTCACCACCGGGCAACACGAGGCCGTCGATGCCGTCGAGGTCCTCGGGTCGGCGTACGGCAACCGTGGCGACGCCGGCGTCATGCAGGGCAGCGACATGCTCACGGACGTCGCCCTGCAGGGCCAGTACGCCGATGCGCAGGGAGTCCACGTGGCCTGTTAACGGGCAGTTATCGACGGGAGGAGTGGGCTACCAGCCGCGGTCGGCGTAGCGCTCCGAGGGTGCGAGCGTGTCGAGGTTGATGCCGACCATCGCCTCGCCGAGACCGCGCGAGACCTTCGCCACAATGGACGCCTCCTGATAGAAGGTCGTCGCCTCGACGATGGCGCGGGCCCGGGCCGCCGGGTCGCCGGACTTGAAGATGCCGGAGCCGACGAACACGCCGTCCGCGCCGAGCTGCATCATCATCGCCGCGTCGGCGGGGGTCGCGATGCCGCCCGCCGTGAAGAGCACGACGGGCAGAGCGCGCTGGCGGGCCACCTCATTGACGAGGTCGTACGGCGCCTGCAGCTCCTTGGCCGCGGCGAAGAGCTCCGTCTCGTCCAGTGTCGACAGCCGGCGGATCTCACCGGTGATCGAGCGCATGTGCCGGGTGGCCTCGACGACGTTGCCGGTGCCCGCTTCGCCCTTGGACCGGATCATCGCAGCGCCTTCGCAGATGCGCCGCAGCGCCTCCCCGAGGTTGGTGGCACCGCAGACGAAGGGGACGGTGTAGGCCCACTTGTCGATGTGGTGCGCCTCGTCCGCCGGGGTGAGCACCTCGGACTCGTCGATGTAGTCGACGCCGAGCGACTGCAGGACCTGCGCCTCGACGAAATGCCCGATGCGGGCCTTGGCCATCACCGGAATGGACACCGCGGCGATGATGCTGTCGATCATGTCCGGGTCGCTCATCCGGGCCACGCCGCCGTCGCGACGGATGTCCGCCGGCACGCGCTCCAGCGCCATGACGGCCACGGCGCCGGCGTCCTCAGCGATCAGGGCCTGCTCAGCGTTGACGACGTCCATGATGACGCCGCCCTTGAGCATTTCGGCCATGCCGCGCTTGACCCGCGCCGTACCTGTGGAGGTGGTGATGTCGTCGCTCATGCCACCATCGTACGGCGGCGCGCAACCACGATCCCCACGGCGGTCAGCTGATGGCGACTCGGATGCCCTGAGGCACCAGGAGCACCCAGACCGGGCCGGGCTTGAACGGGATATCCGTGCCGCCGGCATAGATGAACCGAGTCCCACTCGTCGCCGAGGTACGCACCCATCGGCCGGTGATCTGGCGCCCGTCCCGGTAGATCTCCGCCTTGCCGCTCCCCACGGTCACGGAGTACGGCGTCCGGCTGCCCGCGACATCGACGTAGCGTGACTGGCGGATCGGGATGTACTGGACGACGACGGTGCCGGCCCGCATTCGACCCCCGTCGGACAAGGTGGCCGGACTGCCGTTGCTGGAGCGGACCCAGACGTTGTTGCCCGGGTCGTAGGCAAAGCCGGTCCGGGCCTTGTCGGAGAAGGTCACGGAGACGTTGGACACCACCGGGCCGGCCGCCGCTGCAGGGGGCAGCGGGCCGAAGCTGAAGCCGATTCCCTTCGCCGCTTCACCTCCCTTGCGCGAGGTGAGCAGCCGGTCAGTCGAGGTGTAGAAGTTGTCCGCGTCCGCGCGCTGTCCCTTGCGGACGGTGTAGGCGCCGGGCACCGCGTCGTAGGACACGTCGACGACCGCAGCACCGCGAACTGTGCGCAGCACGCCCTTGTTACCTCCGGAGAAGCCGAAGAGCACCTTGCCGTACTGGCGGATGAGCTCCAGGTCGCTCTCCCGGACACTGCGGACCGGGCCGATCTTGGACGCGGGCTGGGAAGCGAAGACGGCGAGGAATCGGGTCAGGCCGGCCTCGGCCAGCTCCTCATACACGACGTCAGCCTTGTCCAGGCCGACCTGGAAGCGTCGAGCGAGCGGTGCGTTGTCCACCTTCACGGCGAGGATCCGGCCCTGCGCGGTGACCGGCAGGCCGGTCAACGGCGACACCAGCGCCGGAGTCGGGCTCGGCGTGGGGCTCGGCGTCGGGCTCAGTGTCGGACTGGCGCTCGGCGACGGCGACAGCGACGGCGACGGCGCTGCGATCGGGTCCTTGTCTTCCCCGCACGCAGTGAGGGCGAAGAGCAGGCTGCTGACCACGCCGGCGACGACGAGCCGGCGAGCGGATCTCGAACGCACGATGACAAGCCTTCTCGAGACGGTGGGGGACGAGTTGAGACTACGACAGGCGACCCGCGCGTATTGGGCGAATCGCCGAGAATGTCACTCGCTCCCTAGTTCAGTCCTGGCCGCCCACAGCACTCGTCGCGGCCAGCGACAGCGCGGTGTCGTCGATCTCGAAGAAGTCGCCCGGTGACACGTGCCGCCCGCGCCGGACGAGCAGCCCGGCGATCCGTCGGCGGCGGAGGCCGCGGAGGTCCCGTACGGCGTCGTTGTAGATCTGGCGGGCTAGACCCACTCTGGTGGCGGACGTGGCGAGCTCGGCCCGAAGCCGGTCCGGCTTGGACTCGCCGACCCCGGCCGGGCCGAGAGCGACCAGAGCAGCGCGGATCGCCTTGGAAAGCTCGTTCTCGGCGTACTCCCGCTCGCTCTGACCTGCCGACTGAGCGTCGACCGCCGCGTCCTCCATCGCCTCGGCCAGATCGACGTCGCCACATGCGTGGCGGCGGCAGTAGGCCGCGAGCTCGCCCGCGGCGGCCGAGCGTCGGACGAGCTGGGCATCGAGCGCCGACCATGAGCCCTGCACCCGCGTCGCGAGCCGCTCGAGGCGGCCTTCCGTCCACACGAGATAGACGCCGAGAATTAGCGTGACCGTAACCAGGGTGATAGCGAGCGTGAGTGGCATTAGCGACCAGCCCCCGAGCGGTCGGCCGAGACCTTCTCCCCCGCCACCGTCTCGTAGACCTCAAGGATCTGGCGCGTGACGACCGGCCAGTCGTAACGGCGTACGACGTCTCGACCGGCCGTCGAGAGGCCGGCCCGCCGGGCCGGGTCGTTGAGCAGGCTGTCGAGCGCACCGGCCAGCGCGTCCGGGTCATCTGCGGGCACCAGCTCTCCCGCCCCGTCGAGCGTCACCCGGAAGGCGTCGAGGTCACTCGCCACCACCGGGGCGCCTGCCGCCATCGCCTCGAGCAAGACGATGCCGAAGCTCTCCCCGCCGGTGTTCGGCGCGCAGTACGCGTCGACGGACCGAAAGAACCGCGCCTTGTCCTGCTCTGAGACCAGCCCGAGGAGCTCGACGCGATGCGCCCACGGACCGGGCAGATCCTCACGCACCTCCTCGACATCGCCCGGACCCGCGACGAGAAGCCGCAACCCCGGGTGCGCCGCGGCGAGCGGGCCGAAGGCCTCCAGCAGGACGGGTAAGCCCTTGCGCGGTTCGTCGATGCGACCAAGGAAGCCCACCGCACCGTCGGGACCCGGCCACCCAGGGAGCGGCTCGGCCGACGCGAAGCGCGCCACATCGACGCCGTTGGGCACCAGCAGGCAGGATCCGCCGAGGTGGGTGACGACGTACGTGCGCGCAGCCGGGCTCACCGCGATACGAGCGTGCACCTTCTCCAGGGCAGGGCGCAGCGCTGGCTCCAGCGTTTCCAATGCACGGGACCGCACGACACTCGCGTGGAAGGTCGCCACGACGGGCCCTCGGGCGGCCCACAACGCGAGGAGGCTGACGCTGGGAGCAAACGGCTCGTGCAGGTGGAGCACGTCGAACTCGCCGTCGGCGAGCCACCGGCGAGCTCTCTTCGCGCTGCGCGGACCGAAGGCCAACCGGGCGACCGACCCGTTGTAGCGGATCGGCACGGTCCGCCCGGCGTTGACGACGTACGGCGGGAGCTCGGCGTCGGGGTCCGCGGCCGGAGCCAGCACAGAGACCTCATGTCCGAGCGTCTGCAGCGTCAACGCGAGCTCACGCACGTGTGCCTGCACCCCGCCCGGCACATCCCAGGTGTAGGGGCAGACCAGGCCCACCCTCACGACGTCGTACCGGTCGGGTCACCGTTGGTACGACGTCGGCGCGGGTCATCTCCAGCGAGGTCGGCAAGCCAGAGGCGCTGCAACATGTGCCAGTCCTCGGGGTGCTCCGCGATGCCCACCTCGAACGCCCGGGCAATGTGCTGAGTCATCGCCGCGATCGCCGCGCCCTCCGTTGCGTGAGCCGCCGGCGGCTCGACCCGGTCATGCGTACGAAGGTCCCATCCGTCGGGGCGAAAGGACAGCGTCACGGGTAGCAGTGCGGCGCCGGTGCGCAGCGCCAGAGCGGCCGGCCCGGCTGGAAATCGAGTGACCGCGCCGAAGAAGTCGACTTCGACGCCGCGTGCGGTGAGATCGCGGTCCCCGAGCAGACAGAGCATGCCGCCGGCTCGCAACCGGGCCTCGAGCAGCTCGAACGGACTGGCCGCTCCACCCGTCAACGGAATGACCTCCATCCCGATCTCTTCGCGCATCGCCACGAAGCGGTCGAACAGCGCCGCCGGCTCCACCCGCTCGGCGACCGTGGTGAACGGCATGCCGGTCAGCGTCGCCCACACACCCGCGTAGTCCCAGTTGCCTTGGTGCGGGAGGACCAAGACGACACCTCGGCCCGAGGCGTAGCAGTCGCGCATCAGCGACTCGTTGGCCATCGTGGTGCGCGCGACGATGTCGTCGTACGGCGTGACCGAGAGCCGGAAGACCTCACGCCAGTACCTGGCGTACGACGCGAGCCCCGCCGCAGTGACCCGGTCGAGCTCGTCCTGGCTCACCCCGGCACCGAGCACTCTGGCCAGGTTGGTTCTGAGCCTTCGGACACCGGAGCCGTCGCGTCGGGCCGCGAGCTCCGCACCCCGATCGAACAGACCGCTGGCCCACGACTCCGGCATTGCGCGAACGGCGCTCCAGCCGGCTGCGTAGCCGACGTGCTGCAGCCGCGGGGGCAGACCCACCAGGTCAGCCGGTCGGCACGAGGTCTGAAGCTTGCCCGTGGACGTGGACCATGCGCTGCACGACGGTCACGGCCGACGCGACCGCAAGCAGCCACAGCATGCCGGCGAGGACGAAGGGCACCCCGATCCCGTCGAAACCGGTCCCCACGAGCACCAAGATGAGACGTTCGGCGCGCTCGGCAAGGCCGACATCGCAGCGGATGCCGAGACCCTCCGCCCGCGCCTTGACGTAGGAGATGACCGCGCCCGACACCAGGCAGAACAGCGCAAGACCGGCAATCCACGGCTGGTCCGAGCCGTCTCGGGTGAAGTGCCAGACCACCGCAGCGAACACAGCGCCGTCGGTGATGCGATCCAGGGTCGAGTCCAGCAGTGCACCCCACAGGGTGGTGCCACCGCGCGCCTTCGCGAGCCGCCCGTCGAGCATGTCGAACATGGCGAAGAACCAGACGACCAGCGTGCCGGCGAAGAGCCGTCCATCGGCGAGGAGCAGAGCACCACCCAGCGCACCGACCGTGCCCATGACGGTGAGACCGTTGGCTGTCAGAGGGGTACGAGCCAGACCGCGCACCAACGGTGCGACGGCGCGACCGATCGGTCCGCGAGCCTTGTTCAGCACCGTCCCAGCCTACTCAGCCTGATCTCTGGACTTGCCCCGAGGAGAATGGCCTGGTCGGCTGTGGACAGAGCACAAGATCATCAGGTATGCAGGCGGCGGACAGCAGGCCTGCAGTGCTCGAGCGCTCGTCCCCCGGAGGGAACCGTGGCCATCTCACCCGGCAATGTGCGCAACGTCGTCCTAGTTGGTCACTCGGGGGCCGGCAAGACGACCCTCGTCGAGGCCCTCCTCGTCGCGACCGGGGCGCTGACCCGCGCCGGCCGGGTCGAGGACGGCACCACGACCACCGACTTCGACGATGCGGAAGTGCGCCAACAGCGGTCCGTGTCGCTGGCACTCGCTCCGATCGAGCACAACGGCATCAAGGTCAACCTTCTCGACGCGCCCGGGTACGCCGACTTCGTCGGTGACCTTCGCGCCGGGCTGCGTGGCGCCGACGCGGCGCTGTTCGTCGTGTCGGCCACGGATGGCATCGACGGCGCGACGCGGATGCTCTGGGACGAGTGCGCCAACGTCTCGATGCCGCGCGCGATCGTGATCTCCAAGCTCGACCGAGACCGAGCCGACTTCGAGGAGACCGTGGCTCTGTGCCAGCGGGTCTTCGGCGAGAGCGTGCTGCCGCTCTACCTGCCGATGCACACCGACGACGAGCATGTTGGCGGTGTCATCGGTCTGCTGTCCCGCCAGGTCGTCGACTACTCCTCGGGCAGCCGCGTCGAACGCGCGCCCGACCCCGAGCACGTGCCGCTGATCGAGGAGGCACGCAACACGCTGATCGAGGGAATCATCGCCGAGAGCGAGGACGAGACCCTGCTGGACCGCTACCTCGCCGGCGAGGACATCGACACCAAGGTGCTGATCGACGACCTCGAGACCGCTGTCGCTCGTGGCTCGTTCTATCCCGTCCTGGCCACCGCAGCGACCACCGGACTCGGCATGACGGAGCTGCTCGAGGTTCTCACTTCCGCATTCCCCTCTCCGCTCGAGCACCCGCTGCCCGCTGTCACGGCTCCGGACGGCGACCCGCGCGAGGCGCTCGCCTGTGATCCAGCTGGCCCGCTGGCCGCCGAGGTGATCAAGACGATGACCGACCCGTACGTCGGTCGGATCAGCCTGGTTCGCGTCTTCAGCGGCACCTTGCGACCCGACATGGTGGTGCACGTCAGTGGTCACGGTCTCGCTGATCGCGGCCACGAGGACCACGACGTCGACGAGAAGGTTGGCGCTCTCACGTCGCCGTTGGGCAAGAACTACCGACCCGTGACCGAGTGCGGCGCGGGTGATATCTGCGCGATCGCCAAGCTGTCCCGGGCAGAGACCGGCGACACCCTCTCGGCCAAGGACAGCCCCCTGCTCATCGAGCCGTGGGAGATGCCCGAGCCGCTGCTCCCGGTCGCGATCGAAGCGACCAGCAAGGTCGACGAGGACAAGCTCGGCACCGGTCTCAACCGCATCGTCGCCGAGGACCCTACCGTCCGCCTGGAGCGCAATGTCGAGACCCATCAGCTCGTGCTGTGGACGATGGGCGAGGCGCACGCCGACGTGCTCCTCGACCGGCTGAAGTCCAAGTACGGAGTCAGCGTCGCCACCGTCGACATCCGGGTGCCGCTGCGCGAGACGTTCGCCACGAAGTCCACCGGCCTAGGTCGCCACGTCAAGCAGTCCGGAGGTCACGGGCAGTTCGCCGTCTGCTCCATTGAGGTCGAGCCCCTGCCGAGCGGCGGGGGATTCGAGTTCGTCGACAAGATCTTCGGCGGCTCGGTGCCCAACCAGTTCATCCCGTCAGTGGAGAAGGGCGCTCGCGCGCAGATGGAGCGCGGCGTGGTCGCCGGCTACCCCCTCGTCGACGTCCGGGTGACCCTCCTCGACGGCAAGGCGCACACGGTCGACTCATCGGACATGGCGTTCCAGATTGCGGGCGGACTTGCCCTGAAAGAGGCGGCGAAGTCCGGCGACGTCCAACTGCTCGAACCCGTCCTCTCTCTCGGCGTGCTCGTGCCCGACGAGTACGTCGGCGCGGTCATGAGCGACCTCTCGTCGCGACGCGGCCGGGTCAGCGGCACCGAGCCGGTGGGCATCGGACGCACCGTCGTTCGTGCCGAGGTGCCCGAGACCGAAGTTGTGCGCTATGCCATCGACTTGCGCTCGCTCTCGCATGGCAGCGGCTCGTTCACCCGTTGCTTCGTGCGGTACGACGCGATGCCCGCACACCTGGCCGCGAAAGTCGTCGCCGGCACCGCGTAAGCTTGCTGTGGCAAACGCAGTGCGGACACGGCAAAGGGCCGACGGAAGCGGGGGACGCTCCGTCGACCCTTTGCGCGACGGCAACCGTGCCAGCTGTGCGGGCCGGGGGTGGTCCACACAGCGAGACTGCCGTCCGCCGATCCTGCGCCGCCGACGACCTGTCCAGCCATAGCCCGTCGGGATGGTTTGCGGTCTAGTGCCGGATGGGACAGGAGACCGGATCAGTCGTGGCGCAGCGAGGGGCTCCACCGCCGGAGCAGTCGGAACTGCAGGGCGACAAGCAGGCCCGTGACGAGGGTGAGGACGAGCGCCAGCGCCGCTGCATCACCGAAGCGGAGCTCCCGGAAGCCGCGTTCGTAGATCAACACGGGCAATGTCTTCGTCGCGTTGAGTGGCCCCCCGCGGGTCAGCAGCAGGGTCGGCACGAGGGTGACCTGCATGCTGGTCAGGAGGTCGCGCGCGGACAGCAGCCCGAGCACGGGGGTAAGGCCCGGCAGCGTCACCCGACGGAAGGCTGACCACCCCCCTGCACCTTCGGTGCGGGCGACGTCGTAGAGCTGCACGGGCAGCTCCCGACGGGCCGCCAAGGTGACGAGAAACCCTTCGCCGAGTGCGAATGCGGCGATCGCGGCGATCGTCAGTCGGGCACCCCAGGTTGAGAGGAGCACCGGGTTAGGTGACCCGCCAACAGCCCGAGTCAGCAATCCCACCGGGCCGTAGATCGGGTTGACGATCCAGAGCCACACCAGTGCCGTGGCCGGCTCCGGAATGACCACCGGAGCGTAGGCCGCGACTCGTCCGGTGCCAGCGAACCGCTCGCGCCGGTGCATCAGCAGGGCCAGCGCGAGTCCGCCGGCAATGCGCAACGGCACGGCCAGCGCGAGGAAGACACCCGTGGAGACCAGCGCGGAGCGCAGCTCTGGATATCGGAGGAGGTCACGGAAGACATCGAGTCCCACAAAGCGAGCCGGCGTGATCGCGTCGTACCGGGTGAACGCGTAGTACGACGTCGCGATGACGGGGATGACGACGAGAACAAGCGCGCCGAACAGGAACGGCGAGAGGATCGCCCACAGGCCGGCGCGATACCCGAGCCGTCGACCGCCCGAGGTCATCGGACCGGCCCGAGGAGAACGGCGCGACCAGCCGGGTCGAAGACATGGACCCGCTCGGTCGGCACCCGGACGCCGATCCGGTCCCCCGCTGCTATGCGAACTCCCGGAGGCACGCGCGCAACCAGCGGGAACCCGCCGATGTCGAGGACGACGTGCAGCTCGTTGCCGACATCTTCGACACTGGTCACCGAGAAGGTCGGCGCAGCAGCGTCCAGCCGAACATCCTCAGCGCGAACGCCGAGAGTCGCGCCGGGAGGTGCAGCAAAGGGGGCAGCGATCGGGCTGCCCGGCATATCTGCGGGTATCAGGCTCATCGGTGGGGTGCCGATGAAGCCCGCGACGAACGTGGTGGCCGGCCGTTCGTAGAGGTCGCGCACGGTCGACACCTGCTCCACCGCGCCGTCTCGTAGCACGGCGATACGGTCTCCCGCGGTCATCGCTTCGGCCTGGTCGTGAGTGACGTAGATCGCGCACCGTCCATCTGCGCGCAACAGCTCGGCCAGCTCGCGCCGGGCCGCCGTTCGCAGGACTGGGTCGAGACTGGACAGCGGCTCGTCGAGGCAGAAGAGGAGGGGATCCCGCACCAGCGATCGCGCTAGAGCAGTGCGCTGCCGTTCGCCGCCGGACAGCTGCGCGGGCAGTCGGTCGAGCAACGAGTCGAGGTGCAGCGTGGCTGCGGCCTCAACGACCCGCCGTTCGCGTTCGGGCCGGGACACGCGGCGTACTCGCAATCCGAAGCCGATGTTGTCGCGCACCGTCAGATGCGGGAAGAGCGCGAATCCCTGGAAGACCATGGCGACCGGCCGACGTTCCGGCGCCACTGCTGCCATGTCGGCACCGCCGATGCTCAGGCGACCGTGAGTGGGCTCCAGAAGACCGCACAGCAGCCGCAGCAGTGTGCTCTTCCCCGAGCCGGACGGACCGACGACGGCCAGCACTTCGCCGGGCGCCACGCTGAAGGTGACGTCACGCAACGCGGCGTCGTGCGCACGCGGATATCGGTAACCCAGGCCCTCGAGGGTGACGCCGCCTGTCATCTGGACACCGCGCCGAAGTCGCTGTCGTGCAGCAGGGGCCGCTGCACCGACAGCAGGACGAGCAGCGCGGGTACGGCGAGGAGCACTGCGCCGGCCAGCATCACCGGCAGATCCGTCGGGTCAAGCTGGGCCAGCTCACCGACACCCAGGGGGAGGGTGCGGCGGTCGGGCGACTGCACGTAGAGCAACGCGTCGAGGTAGTTGCCCCAGTGGAAGACGAACGCGACGGCAGCGATGGCCGTGGTCGTCGCGGTGACCATCGGCAGACCGACCCGCCACCACGTGCGCAGCGCGGACGCTCCTTCGAGCCGAGCCGCATCCCAGATCTCCGGCGGCACCCGGGAGAAAGACCGGTAGGCGAGGAGCACCGTGAACGGCGTGGTCGCGGCGAGCGCCGGGGCCATGAGGGGCACGAAGGTGTCGAGCACGCCGAGACGGAGGTAGATGACGAATCGCGCCACCCACAACATCGGCAATGGCACCATCAGCAGGGCCACGGTGCCAGCAACGAGCAGTCGTCGAGATCTCCGGGGCAGCTGGGCGAGAGCGAAGCCGGCCCAGCTCGCGACGACGACGGTTACCGGCACCGCGACAGCGACAACCGCGAGGGAGTTGAGGAAAAGGCGCGCGAGGGGGACAGCGTCAGCTGCGGCTCGATATGCGCCGAAGCCGGTCCCCCGCGGCACGAGCTCGAAGCCCTCCGGTGGAGGCGCGCCGAGCCGGCGCAGCGAGCCGCTCACCATGAACGCGACCGGCAGGCCGAACACGACAATGACCATCAGCCGCAGGGCCGCGCGGAGTCGCACCCCTGTCATCGCGCGGGCCAGGCAGCGGCGAGCCCGGCTCTCGTGTCGGCCAGCAGCTGGGGAAGCACCCGGGTGTGCCCCACGACCGGCATGAAGTTGGTGTCACCGCCCCAGCGCGGCACGACGTGCTGATGCAGGTGCGCGGCGATGCCCGCGCCCGCGACCGCGCCGAGGTTGAGGCCGACGTTGAACCCGTGGGCGCCTGAGACCTGTCGCAGGGCGTGCAAAGCCGACTGGGTGAGCGCGGCGATCTCCGCCGTCTCTGCGGCAGTGAGCTCGCAGTAGTCGGCGACGTGTCGATAAGGCACCAACATGAGGTGACCCGGGTTGTACGGGTAGAGGTTGAGTACGGCGTACGCCGACTCCCCTCGCGCGACGATAAGCGCCTCGACGTCATCCATGGCTGGTATCTCGCAGAACGGGCAGCCATCGCCGCTCGGTCCACCCTTGATGTAGGCGAGCCGATGCGGGGTCCAGAGCCGCGCAAAGGCATCCGGCTCCCCGACCCCGTGCTGGGAGTCGTGGTCGCTCACCCGGGCGGTGCCTCCGCGGCAACGCGGTCCGCGGGATCAGCGTCCGCGCGCAGCGCGTGCGGGTCGACGAGTCGCTGACTGATCACCGCGAGGATCTCCGCGACAGCGTCGTCGACGGGAACGCCGTTGGCCTGGGTGCCGTCGCGGTAACGGAAGGACACCGCATCTGCTGCCACGTCGTCGCCGCCGGCCAACAACATGAACGGCACCTTCTGCTTCTGCGCGTTGCGGATCTTCTTCTGCATCCGCTCGTCGGCGTCGTCGACCTCGACCCGCACCCCAGCCGCCCGCAACCTGGCAGCGACAGCCTCCAGGTACGCGACATGTTCTTCGGCGATCGGGATCCCGACGACCTGCACCGGCGCGAGCCACGCCGGGAAGGCGCCGGCGTAGTGCTCGGTGAGCACTCCGAAGAAGCGCTCGACCGATCCGAAGAGAGCACGGTGGATCATGATCGGCCGCTGCCGGGTGCCGTCGGCAGCCTGGAACTCCAGCTCGAAGCGCTGAGGGAGCTGGAAGTCCACCTGGATGGTCGACATCTGCCACGTGCGCCCGATGGCGTCGCGCGCCTGCACTGAGATCTTGGGGCCGTAGAAGGCCGCGCCGCCGGGATCAGGCACCAGCTCGAGACCAGACTCCTCGGCGGCGAGGCGCAGCGCCTCCGTTGCCTCGGCCCACTCTTCGGGGGCCCCGATGAACTTCTCCGAGTCATCTCGGGTCGACAGCTCGAGGTAGAAGTCGGTGAGCCCGTAATCGGCGAGCAGACCGAGCACGAAGTCAAGCAGGCTCTTGAGCTCGGCGCCCATCTGCTCCTTGGTGCAGTAGATATGCGCGTCGTCCATGGTCAGACCTCGGACGCGAGTGAGGCCGTGCACCACGCCAGACTTCTCGAATCGGTAGACGGTGCCGAACTCGAACAGGCGTAGCGGAAGCTCGCGGTAGGACCGGCCGCGCGCCTTGTAGATGAGGTTGTGGAACGGGCAGTTCATCGGCTTGAGGTAGTAGTCGGCCCCCTCCATCTGCATCGGGGGATACATGCCATCGGCGTACCACTGCAGGTGGCCGCTGGTCATAAACAGGTCGGACTTCGTGATGTGCGGGGTGTTGACGAAGGAGTAGCCCGCCTCCTCGTGCCGCTTGCGGGAGTAGTCCTCCATCAGGCGGCGGATGGTGCCCCCCTTGGGATGGAACACCGCGAGGCCGCTGCCGATCTCGTCGGGGAAGCTGAACAGGTCGAGCTCGACGCCGAGCTTGCGATGGTCGCGCTTCTCGGCCTCCTCGAGCATGGTCGTGTACGCCTTCAGCGCGTCCTTCGACTCCCACGCGGTGCCGTAGATCCGCTGCAGCTGGGGGTTCTTCTCGTCACCACGCCAGTAGGCCGCTGCCGAGCGGGTCAGGGTGAACGCGGGGATGTCGCGGGTGGTCGGCAGGTGCGGGCCACGGCACAGATCCTTCCACTTCAGCTCGTCGCCGGCGTGGTTGTCGTAGATGGTCAGCTCGCCCTCGCCCACCTCGACGCTGGCCTCTTCGCCGCCGGTGCCCTTGAGGCCGATGAGCTCGAGCTTGAACTTCTCGTGCGAGAGCTCAGCGCGGGCAGCGTCCTCGGTGACGACCCGGCGCGAGAAGCGCTGGCGCTGCCGGATGATGTCGCTCATCTTCTTTTCGATGACCTTGAGGTCGTCGGGGGTGAAGGGGCGCTCCGGCGCAAAGTCGTAGTAGAAGCCGTCCTTGATCGGCGGGCCGATCCCCAGCAGCGTGCCGGGGAAGAGCTCCTGCACCGCTTGGGCCAAGACATGCGCACACGAGTGCCGGAGCACGGCGCGGCCGTCATCGGAGGCGTAGGGCACCGACTCGACGACGTCGCCCTCAGTGAGCGGGTGGGCGAGGTCGCGGAGCACTCCGTTGACCCGAGCCACCGCGACGCCCGAGGCTCCGGCGGCCTTGAGCGCGTCGCCAGCCGTCGTGCCGGCAGCCACCGCAGTGGGGGTACCGTCGACAGTCAGGTTGGTCTCGGACACGGTGGATTCCTCTCCGGGGGCGGGCGCACGTGCACCGGCCATCCATCGATCCTAGTTGCGGCCGTCGTCTGGCCAACTATGTATTGAGGCTTCAGAACTCGGCGCGAACCTCGGCCGCCCAGCGGCGCTCCAACTCGGCCAGAGTGATGCCCAAGGCACGCCGGCAGGCCAGGTCGATGCGGTGCTTCGCCGTACCCGGTCCGAGTGCACCGCTATCACCCGTCGCTGCGTAGAAGCGGATCAGACCCTCGCGCCCGGCCAGACGCTCCACAGTGCGCGCGAGGAGGAAGGCTTCGGCGTAGGACCGAAAGATCCGCTGCCCACCGCCGACGAGGAACTCATAGTCCTCCGGCAGCCGGCCACCGAACTGTCCCTTGCGGACCGCCTCCTGTACCGGAGCGAGGCCGACGGCACTGGAACCCTCGCCCAGGAGCTGCGCGACGCCCTCTTCGAACCACGCGGTGAAGTAGGCGCCTGAGCTCTCGCGGCTGGCGACGTGGATCAGCTCGTGCGCGAGGATCTTTCGCCTGGTCTCGGTCTCGTTGCCCAAGAAGTTGGCCGGGTTGATCAACACCCGACTGCCCGAGAACCGCAAGCTCAGGTCGCTCTGCACGACGCTCGACGCGGCGAAGGCCACGAAGTTGTCCAGCGGGAAGGTGGCCAGGATCCGCTTGCCGAGGTCGTCGGCATTGCGCGGCAGCTCGATGACGACCTTGGTCTTCCACGGTCGGGTCCACACCGGCTGTACGCGGTCGAAGGCGACCTCGGCCTCGGCAAGCACCTTGGGCGCATCCTCGGCGCGGCTGGCGGGAAAGAGAGCGAGGAAGTGCTCGGACGCCCGAGTGCGCAATGGGGCGAAGTCCCACGCATGCCGAGACGACTGCAGTCCGATGTCGTCGGTGCCGTCATCGGCCGCGACCAGCCAGGCGCCGGAGCTGCTGCGGGCGATGGTCAGGAACAGGCTCTCGACCTCGGGGCTGCCCTCGTCGTACCCCCCGGCGATGGCGTGCGACTCCTCTACCGGTACGACCACGGTGTCGGGGCCGTACTTCGTCCGGTCGCGGGCGCGAGACAGATCGGCGATGTCGACGAGATCAGGCACCAGGGTGTACGACGCGAAGTCGATCTCGCGGGAGTTGGTCACCTGCGCGCGCTGGCGTGCGACGAAGTCGGTGTCGCGGGGGTCGACGGTGGCGAGGTAGCCGGCTACGTCGTGCCGGCGGAAGGCGTCGGCGCGGGCCTTCAGCATCGGCAGGAGAGCCGCCGACAGCGCCGCGGGGCTGCGGTCGACGGCAGCGAGCACCGAGCCGGCCCGCGGATGAGCGGCGGGTGGGGTCGCGACAGCGGCGCCGGGCACGAGCAGCGCAGTTACCAGCGCGAACGTGAGCGGTGAATGCAGCACAGACGCGCCTCAGTCCTGCAGGTCGACGGGGGCGCCGGACAGGAACGCCACAGCCGGTGGCACGGCGCGACGAGCCTCCCGCAGCGAAGGAGCGGTGAGCCGGTGCACGACGGCGAGGTCGACGTCTGGCGAGCTCACGGTGAACTGGGCGAGCCACCCGTCGTCACATCGAGCGTAGGTCACAGCCAGCTCTCCCACGGGGGCGCAGTGGAGGACCTCGACTACCTCGCCGGCCTCGATGTGCATCCGCCCATGGTAGGTCGGGCGCAACATTTTCGTCATCGGGGTCCCTCGCGGACCGGGGTGGAATGGTTGTATGTCGTCATGGACGACGTCCGTGAAGAGCGCCTGCACGAGGTGACGCGTGCGTGGCTGCGGGCTGCCGACCGGTTGACCGCCGCCACCGAGGATGCGGTGACCGACCCGGACGCCTACGCCGTAGTCCTCGAGCTCGCTGAGGAGACCAGCCTCGCGCGGCTCCGGCTGAACCGAGCGCTCATCGAGCTGGGTTGGGCGCCGCCCGCCAGCGTCCGCGAGCTCGACCGGCCCTGACCGATGCGCCCAGTCATGCCTCTTGACCTTCAGGTGATCGAGTACGGAGAGGTTCAGCTCCTGCGGATCACCGGCGAAGTCGATCTGGCCACCGCACCTGCGCTGCGCAGCAGTATCCGAGAGATCATCGACAGCCACCCGGCCGGGTTGGTCATCGACCTCGGAGACGTACCCTTCCTCGACTCAACCGGTCTCGGCGTCCTGGTGGCGGCCTACAAGCAGGCGATCGCCGCCGAAGTGGCGCTCTGCCTGGTCCGACCCCAGCGCATCGTCGCCAACGCGATGGCGCTCATGCGGATCAGCACGGTGATCCCGGTGCACGACACCGTCGAAGCGGGAGTGGTCGCGATGGGCGGCCCGTCGCCATCGACCTGAGGTAGCAGTGTCACTGTGGGCGTAGCTGGTTTCGAACCAGCGACCTCTCGCGTGTGAGGCGAGCGCTCTAGCCACTGAGCCATACGCCCTGGGAGATGCAGGCGAGAACCTACCGCACCGTTGCAGGTGCCGCTGGAAGGGACAGCACCGCGCTGAAGCCCGGCTCATCGTTGCGCAGGTCCAGCCGTCCGCCGCACTGTCGAGCCAACTGATCAGCGATAGCGAGCCCCAGGCCGACGCCGTCGCGCCGACGCTCCTCCACGCCAACGGCGCGGACGAACGCTCGCTTGGAGTCAGCGAGGCGGTCCTGCGGGATGCCCCGCCCATTGTCGCGAACAGTCACCTCGACGCCGGTGGCGGTTGACTCGGCCAGCACCAGGACGGACTCCCGCCGAGGTCCGTAGACCTGTGAGTTGCGGACCAGCCGCCGAACGGCGGCAGGGAGTGCCTTGCGGTCGGCATCGACGATGAGCGTTGGCTCGATCGTGAGCACGACCCGATCTGGCTCATCGAGTGACCGCCGCATGTCCTCGAGCACCGGCAGGAGCAGGAAACGCTCCCGCTCGGTCGGCACCTGGCCGCTAACCAGCCGGGCGTAGAGCACCACGTCATCGATGACCCCGTCGAGCTTGGTGCTGTGCTGGAGGATCACCTGGTGGATGGTCTGTCGAGCACTGGATGACAGCTCCGCATCCCGCGCGATCAGCGTGCGGACGTAGGACTGGATCGAGACCAGCGGACCACGAAGCTCACCGAGCAGGTCGGTGTACGGGTCAGCCGGCGCGGCGGCAGGGTCAGCCATGCCTGAGCTCCCTTGCGTGCGCTGAGTTCATCGCGACATCGTGGCACGACAAGCTCACCCAAGAACGCTCACAGCTGGGGCTAGGCGCGGATGCTGCCTTGCACGAGCGCGGACGACGGCGTGGTCGGAGCGGTGCGGCCAGGCTCCCGGGAGACCGCGATGCCGGCGATGCGATCGATCGGCCGGTCGAGGGTCGCCTCCACGACGTTGACGTGGTCGGACTCCCGGATGTCGAAAGTGTTGACAGCGTGAAAGCCGCCCTGGCTGTCGCGGTACCACAGGACATAGATCGAGTCGGCGGTGTTAGCCGGAAGCCCGCGCACGAGCACATAGGCCTGCGAGCCGCGGAGCAGCGCCGTCCCGTGAGCGTCGGCGCCGGAAGCCAGAGCGCCTGAGGTCAAGATCACGCGAACCGTCGAGGGATCGGCTTCGAGCTCACCCGCTCGCTCCATCCGGGCGATCGCTGCGTTCTGGACCTCGATGTTGGCGCGGAGGTTGGTGTTCCACACACCGAGGCCGATGACCGCGACCAGCCCGGCGGCGATACCAACCAGTGCAGTCCCGAAGCGGTATGACGAGAAACGCGACCGCATCACAGGGACCGTGGGAGATGGTGGCCGGACTGCAGCGCGCAAGGGCGTGACCTGCACGGGGAACACGGCGGGGCGCCCGGAACGACGTACCGCATCGAGGATCGCATCGCGCAGCGCCGCCGGCGGCTCAGCTGGCTCGGCCGCATAGGACAGGTGTGAGGCCACCTCGTGCGACTCAGACAGCGTGCGCTCACAGAGGCCGCATCCGCGCAAGTGAGCGAGGAAAAGCTGCTCGTCCTCCGGCTCCAGCGCGGAGAAAGCGTGCCCGACGGCCAGCTCCTCCCACTGCGTGTGCTCGCCGGTCATCGTGCCCACTTCCCCTGGTTGTCGCCGCCGGTGTTGACGCTCACTTCTAGCGCATCTCTGAGTCTGCGCATCCCGGCGAGCATGCGGGTCTTGACTGTGCCCAGCGGGGTCCCCGTGAGCTGGGCGATCTCGCGCTGGGTGTATCCGCCGAAATAGCTCAACACCAGCGCTTCTCGCTGTGGAACCGGCAAGCCCTCGAGAGCGGTGCGCACGCGCTCCCGGCGCAGCGTCGACCACACCTCGTCCGCCGGCGACGGGGTGTCGGACTCACGGAACTCCAACATCTCGGCCGACGTACGACGCTTGCGCAGGTTCTCCTCGCGACGCACGGAGTCAACAGCCTTGTGGTGCGTCATCGACAGAAGCCAGCTGGAGAATCCGCCCCGGCTGGCGTCGAAGCGCGACGCGTCGCGCCAGACGGTCAGGAAGACCTCCTGGACGACGTCCTGCGCGAGCTGTTCGTCGGTGAGGATGCGCCGGGCAAGCGCAAAGCACGGGCGGCCATACCTGCTGTACAGCGACTCCAGCGCGGCTCCGTCGCCCTCGGTGACCAGCGCCACCAGCGCGCTGTCCTCAAGTGCGTCGTAGCCACGCGCTGCAGTCATCGTGGCGGTCCTCACGCTTAGTCGTTCGTTCGACCCTGGGAAACGGATGGTTTGGTCGAATCCCGGGTCAAGGGCTCTGCCCACAGTAGCGCCGCCGAACCGCTCCCGCGACAGGTGACCATGCGACCGCCTGGCGACGAGGAGAGCATGTGGCTGAGCCGTACGGAGTAACGGCGGTGCCGGACTTGTGCCGATATACAGTCATCAGTGATCGCACTTTCGGGTGATGGTGACTCCGTCCCGTCACCGGGTCGGCCGGACGTCGTTGCCATGACACCACCGACCACCACGGAAAGGCCCAGCAGATGACCTCGCGACCCACCACGGTCAGCGCCGACCTCGAGCTCCGGCTCGTTGTGCCCGGCAGCTCGTCCCTCCCGGTGCTCGCCAGCATCCGCTATGACTCCGCCGACCCGTACGCCGTCCACGTCTGCTTCCACACCGGTGGCGAGCGCGGCACGGTCGAGTGGAGCTTCGCCCGCCAGCTCCTCACCGAAGGCCTGACCCAGGCCACCGGCGAGGGTGACGTCAAGGTGTGGCCGAGCCACGTCGCAGGCCGCGCCACCGTCTACCTGGCGCTGTCCTCCCCGTCCGGCCAAGCGGTGTTCGAGGTCACGCTGCACGACCTCGCCGAGTACCTCACCAGCTCCTACGTCGCAGTGCCCACCGGCAGCGAGGGCGACTTCCTCGACATCGACGCCGAGCTCGCGCTGCTTCTCTGGAGCGACGACGTCGTCTAGCCCACCCGCTCTCGTCGAAGCCCCCGGACCTCCCGCCCGGGGGCTTCGTCGTATCCCGGCTCGCCCAACTCTTGTCCACCTGCCGGCCTAGTGTCCCGCCGCCACCGTGCCGCCGACGACGGTCGCGCGTACGGCGGGGGCGCCGAGATGGGCGACCAGGTCGGCCTCGTGCTCGGCCGCAAGGACAGCGAAGTCTCCCCACGCCCCTGGTACGACGACGCCGACGTCGCTGCGGCGCAGGCTCTGTGCACTTCCGCGCGTGGCCGCGCGCAGAGCATCCTCGACCGACAGCCCGAGGAGCAGGCAGGCCAGCTGGATGGCATAGGGCATGGACTCGCACCACGACGTCCCCGGGTTGCAGTCGGTGCCGAGCGCCACGGTGACACCGGCATCGAGCAGGACCGCCGCCGTCTGCCAGGAGGTGCCGCGGGTCGACAGGGTCGCGGTGGGCAACAGAACGCCGACCACTCCGCGACGGGACATCGCCGCGGCTCCAGCCGGGTCGACGTGGTCGAGGTGGTCAGCGCTCGCGCACCCAGCCTCAGCGGCCAGCTCCGCTGCACCGGTGTGCGCCAGCTGCTCGGCGTGCAGCCGGGTGAGCAGGCCGGCCTCCTTCGCCGCTCGCAAGATGCGGCGGGACTCGTCGACGGTGAATGCACCCTCGTCGCAGAACACATCGGCCCACCGAGCGCCGTGCGCGGCAGCGACGGGAAGGTGCTCGACGACGGCATCGATATAGCCGTCGCGGTCGCTGTCGCGGGGCATGGAATGAGCGCCGAGGAATGTCGCCTCGATGCGGAGCGGGGTGGTCCGGGCGAGCGCCGCGATGACGTCGAGCAGCGCAATCTCCGCCCACGGCTCCTGCGCGTAGCCGGTCTTGACCTCGGCCGTCGTGGTGCCGTGGCTCAGCATGGTCGCGGCCCGTTCGGTCGCGAGTCGTACCAGCTCGTCGTGACCGGCCGCCCGGGTGGCCGCCACTGTCGTGAGGATGCCGCCGCCGTCGTAACGCGCACCACGCATCCGCGCCGCGAACTCAGGCGTACGACGTCCCGCCCACACCGCGTGCGTGTGCGCGTCGACGAAGCCCGGCACGACGCACGCGCCCGCGGCGTCGAGCTCGGGCCGGTCGGAGCCGTTCGGGATGTCGGCGTCGGCACCGACCCAGGCGATCCGGCCGTCTGTCACCACGACGGCCGCGTCCTCAACCACGCCGACCCCTTGGGTCCCGGCCATGGTCAGCAGCCGGCCGATCCGTCGTACGACGAGGGACCCCGTCGGGTCGGTCACTCCGGCTGCCAGGCAGGCCGGTGGGTGCCCTGCTCCATCGGCACCCGGATGCCGATCGCCCGCGCGGTGTCCACCGCCGTCTCGTAGCCGGCGTCGGCATGTCGCAGGACACCAGTGCCTGGGTCGTTGGTCAGCACCATCTCCAGGCGCCGAGCTGACTCCGCCGTACCCTCGGCGACGACGACGACGCCGGCGTGGATCGACTTGCCGATGCCCACTCCCCCGCCGTGGTGCACCGAAACCCACGACGCGCCGCTGGCCGTGTTGAGCAGGGCATTGAGGATCGGCCAGTCGGCGATCGCGTCGGAGCCGTCGCGCATCGCCTCGGTCTCGCGCTCCGGGCTCGCCACACTGCCCGCGTCGAGGTGGTCGCGGCCAATCACGATGGGTGCACTGACCACCCCCCGGCTGACCAACTCGTCGAGTGCCGCGCCTGCGACGTGCCGCTCGCCGTAACCGAGCCAGCAGATGCGGGCCGGCAGACCCTGTCCCTTCACCCGCTCTCGCGCGAAGCGGACCCAGCGATGCAACGGGTCATTGTCCGGGAACGCGGCGAGCATCGCGTCATCCGTCGCCGCGAGATCAGCCGGATCGCCGGACAGACAAGCCCAGCGGAACGGTCCGGTGCCGGTGCAGAAGAGCGGCCGGACGTAGGCCGCGACGAAGCCGGGATAGTCGAAGGCATCGGTCACTCCCGCATCGCGGGCCTGGCCGCGCAGCCCGTTGCCGTAGTCGAAGACGACGCTGCCCGCCTTCGCGAAGCCGAGCATCGCCGTGCAGTGAGCCGCCATGCTGGCGCGTGATCGATCGACGTACTCTGCGGGTTTGGTACGACGAAGCTCGTCAGCGGCGGCGATGTCGAGGCCGGTCGGGATGTACCCGTGCAGCGGGTCGTGCGCCGACGTCTGGTCGGTGACGACGTCGAAGGCCTCGTTGCGTCCGAGTAGGTCCGGCAGCACCTCGGCCGCGTTGCCGATGACCGCCACGGAGAGTGCCCGCCCGTCCCGGGCGGCGGCCCGGACGCGAGCCAACCCGTCGTCGAGCGAGTCAGCGATCTCGTCGAGGTAGCCGTGGTCGAGCCGGCGCTCGGCTTTCGCCGGGTCGACCTCGATGCACAGCGCGGCACCGCCGTTGCCGACGATGGCAAGTGGTTGCGCCCCACCCATCCCGCCAAGCCCGGCGGTGAGCACGATCCGACCGGCCAGGGTGCCGCCGAAGTGCCGGCGGGCCACCTCGGCAAACGTCTCGTAGGTGCCCTGCAGGATCCCCTGCGTCCCGATGTAGATCCAGCTGCCGGCCGTCATCTGGCCGTACATCGTCAGACCCAGCGACTCGAGCTCGCGAAAGTGATCCGGGGTGGACCAGTCGGGCACCAGCATCGCGTTGGAGATGAGCACCCGCGGTGCCAGGTCATGTGTTCGTACGACGCCGACCGGCTTGCCCGACTGCACCAGCAGGGTGTCGTCCGGCGCCATCGTGCGCAGCGTCTCGGTGATGACGTCGAAGGACCGCCAGTCGCGGGCCGCCTTGCCGCTGCCGCCGTACACGACAAGGTCGTCAGGCCGCTCGGCCACCTCCGGATCAAGGTTGTTGGCGAGCATCCGCAGTGCTGCCTCAGCCCCCCAGCTGCGAGCAGACCGCTCTGCGCCCCTCGGTGCCCGGACCACGCGCGCTCCCTGCATGGCACGCATCGTGCCATCGCCAAGCCCTCATTGCTGAGTCGAATGATCAGGCAAGCGGGCCGGTGACCGACTCGGCGGCGGCGACGAGGTCGGCGAGGATCGACCGAACAGCCTCGATCTGTGATGCGACCTCACGGTCGACGTCCATCCGCGGCACATCCTCGCGGAGACGCCCGCGCACAGCGTCGGTTGCCGGACCCGGCTCGGCGATGTCCGCGCGCAGGTCCAACCCCTGAGCCGCGCAGAGCAGCTCGACGGCGAGCACTGTGCGCACGTTGTCGACGACATCCGTGAGTTTCCGCACGGCGTGCCAGCCCATCGACACGTGGTCCTCCTGCTTGCCCGACGTCGGGATGGAGTCCACGGACGCCGGATGAGCGAGCACCTTGTTCTCACTGACCACTGCCGCGGCGGTGTATTGGGCGATCATGTAGCCGGAGTTGGTGCCGGCATCGACAGCGAGGAATGGCGGTAGCCCACGCGAGAATGCGGGATCGAGGATGCGGTCGATGCGCCGCTCGGCGATCGAGGCCAGCTCGCTCACCGCGATGGCCAGCATGTCGGCCGCGAAGGCCAGCGGCTCGCCGTGGAAGTTGCCGGTAGTGAGCACCTCGTCATCCACCACGACGGGGTTGTCGACGACCGAGCCGAGCTCGGTCTCGATGGTCTTGCGGGCGAAGGCAAGCACGTCTCGCACAGCTCCGTGCACCTGCGGGGCGCAACGAAGGCAGTAGGAGTCCTGCACCGCGTGGTGGCTGTCCCGGTGGCTGGCGAGCAGAGGTGAGGTGGCGAGCAGCGCGCGAAGGTTGGCTGCCGACGCGGCCTGACCGACATGCGGACGCAGCGCCTGCACCCGGGCGTCGTAGGACCTGTCGGTGCCGAGCTGGGCTTCGACATCCATCGCGCAGGCGATGTCGGCGACCGTGACCAGCAGCGTGACGTCGTGGACGGCGAAGGCGAGCATCGCCTGCATCGGCTCGGTGCCGTTGAGCAGACTGAGGCCCTCCTTGGGTCCGAGGACGAGTGGGGTGACGCCGTACGCCGGGAGCACCTCGGCGCTCGGGCGTGAGTCTCGTGAGCCGGGCTCCCGGAGACGGCCCTCGCCGATCAGCGGCAGGGCGAGATGGGCAAGCTGGGCCAGGTCGCCGGAGCAGCCCACCGATCCCTTCTCGGGAACCTCCGGAAGCAGACCCAGATCGAGCATCTCGAGGAGCCGGGCCGGCAAGTCCGGGCGGCAGCCGGAGTACCCGGCGGCCAGCGTGCGGGCGCGAAGCAGGAGCAGCGCGCGCACCGTCTCGTCCGGCAGCGGTCGACCGACCGCCGCGGCGTGCGAGCGGATCAGGGCGTGCTGCATCCGCACCATGTCGTCGCCGCCGACGTGGGTGTCCGCCAATGCTCCGAAGCCGGTGGTGACGCCGTAGACGACGTCGGATCGCTCGACCACACCACGGACGAAGGCGAGAGATGGTGCCATTCGTGCCGGTACGTCCGGTCCGAGGACCGCCCGCGCCCGCCCTTGGGCGACGTCGATGACGTCAGCGATGCTCAGAGGGTCACCAGTGACCTCGACGGTACGCACGGGCAGACCTTACCGACGGGGCAGGGAACGGCCTCGGCGCCGTCGAATGCCGTAGGCATGACGAAGACCTCCCGCCTGCTGACGGCGCTGCTCGTGGCCGTTCCCGCTGCCGCCTGGGCGGGGCCGTCGCCGGCTCCCGCACCGGCCGCTGACGAGATCACCGCCACCCCCAACGCGACGCAGGTCGGCCGGGTGACCTACCGCGGCGGCACCGACCTCGAGCTCACGAAGATCAAGGGACGCCGCTACGTCGTCGCCGGGGCGCAGAACAACTACAACCCCACCGACGACCCGGGTGTCCGGATTGTCGACGTGACCAACCCGGCCAAGCCGGTCGTCGCCGGCTACCTGCCGTGCAACACCTCCCAGAACGACATCCAGGTCAAGGGCAGCTACGTCTACCTCGCGATCGACTTCAACCAGAAGGCGCAGAAGCTGGAGCGGGCGGACTGCTACTCCCAGCTCGGGGAGGACCAACCGATCGCCGGTGGCGTCGTGGTGATCGACATCAGCAACCCCCGCAAGCCGCGCTCCGTCGGCTTCGTCAAGGTCCCCGGTGCCGCCCACAACACGACGGTGCACCCCACCAAGCCGATCCTGTACGTCAGCGACAGCGAGACGGCGACCAACACCGAGGTGCACGTCGTCGACGTCTCCAAGCCCAAGGCACCGGTGCTCGTCAAGAGCATCGAGCTGGCGCCCGGAGACGCCATCCACGACATCTCGTTCAACGCCAAGGGTGACCGCGCCTACGTCGCATCCAGCTTTACGCACAGCGCGATCATCGACACGACCGACCCGCTGGCCCCCAAGCTGATCTCCCGGATCCAGGACCCGGCGGTCAACTTCCACCACCAGGCCGAGCCAACTGTGGACGGCAAGTTCCTCATCATCAGCGACGAGCTCGCTGGCGCCGAGGGGCTGCTGTTCTGTCCCGGTGGTGGCCTGCATGTCTACGACTTGTCCAACGAAGCGGTGCCGCGCAAGGTCGGCGCCTACTACATCCCCGACGCGTTCGTGGAGACCCGCGACACCAACAGCGGGCCTCGCCCGGTCGAGGCCGACGCCTTCCGGCCGTTCCGCTGCACGGCGCACGTCATGCAGATGAGCAAGGACGGAAAGTCAATGACGATGGCGTGGTACTCCCAGGGCATCCAGGTGCTCGACATCTCCAACCTGACTGGTGTCTCGGCGGGCGCGCAGGGCACCGCCGTGCCGATGGGAATCCAGCGCATCGCCGCGTGGAAGGTCCGCTTCGGTGACGCGTGGAGCGCCAAGATGGACGACCGCGGCTTCGTCTACACCGGCGACACCGCCCGCGGCATGGACGTCGTGAAGGTGACCAAGCCGACCAAGGCCGAGCGCACGCAGATCGACCCCGGCACGTGGCTCACCCCGGCGCAGTCGTTGGCGCGTGGCCTCAAGGACAAGGCCGCTGCCGGCCCGACGACGTACTTCTGCTTCGACCGCACCTACCGCGCCGGCCTCGCGACCTGATCAACGCGCCGGCCCCCGCCCGCTCGCCATGCAGTCGGATGTCGCCGGAGTTGCCCTACCCCTGGTCAGCGCCGGACCGGCTCCCCAGACGCCCGGCCCAGCCGTACGGCGAGACCCGCAGCCGATTCGAGTAAGCACAGCGCGGCCAGGCGGACCGTCCGGTCGTCCGGGTCCGCGGTCGCGTCGATCTCGGTGAGGTCGATCGCGACGACCCGCTCATCGCGCCCCGCGAGGTGCGCCGCCGTCATCAGCTCGTGAGCGGAGAGCCCGCCGGGCAGTGACGCGGGGCAGCCGGGAGCCACGGCTCGATCGCAGACATCGACGTCGAGGTCCACCAGCACCGGTCCGCCGGCGGCGCTGGCCGTCGCCAGCGCTTCGGTGACGCACGCGGTGATGCCGCGAGCGGCGACCTCGCTGCGCAACATGGTGGTGATGCCGCGGGCGTGCGCCTCGTCGGCGTAGGACCGGGAGTTGGCCCAGTCGGCGATGCCGACCTGGACGATGCGCTCCGGATGGACCCCCGCTTCGATCAGCCGACGTACCGGCGAGCCGTTGCTCCGGCCCTCGCGGATGTCGTGGTGGGCGTCGAGGGTCACCACCCCCGCGGTGCCCAGGTTGGCACCCAACGCGCCGGCGCCAAGCGGGGCAGTCAGGCTGTTGTCGCCGCCCACTGCGACGAGGAGGGCGCCCCGGTCCACCGCCGCGCGCGCCGCCGTGATGACCCGCCACTCCCCCTCGTCACCGAGATCCGGGTCGTCCACGTTGCCCAGGTCGAGCGGAGCCACCGTGCCGGCCAGGTCCAGGCCGCGGCTCGGGCACCAGGTCGAGAAGCGATGCAGCGCCCGCCGTACGGCGGCCGGCGTCGCGTGCGCGCCCGTCTTGGACAGCGACGTAGCGTGGGTCGGCACGCCCAGCACCGTCAGGTCGACGCCGGCCTGGCCAGGCCCAGCCGCGAGCCAGGCTGCGGCGCGGGGCCAGCGGGGGTCTTCCGAGGGCGGGCGCACGCTGCGGATCCTGCCACTGGGCGCGCGACATCCCGAGCGTTTGAGCGCGGGTCGCGCAGTCCGTTAGAGTGGCGCCTCGCATGCGGACGTGGCTCAGCTGGTAGAGCATCACCTTGCCAAGGTGAGGGTCGCGGGTTCGAATCCCGTCGTCCGCTCCACGCATCACTCGGCCAGCCAGGCCGATAGGGTGTGGCACGAACCGGGTCTCATGCAGGTGAGTCTCGAGCTGGCGCAGTGGCCGAGTGGCTTAGGCAAGGGCCTGCAAAGCCCTGTACGCGAGTTCGATTCTCGCCTGCGCCTCGGGCGACTAGCTCAGTTGGTTAGAGCGCCTCCCTGACACGGAGGAGGCCGGGGGTTCAAATCCCTCGTCGCCCACAGTGATGGTTCGATCGCAAACGTCAGATTGTCGCATCGTCGCCGCACACTCGGTGAATGGCAACGTCCTTCTCCTGGTGCTCGGTGGATGACTGCGGTCGACGAGCGTTTTCCGGTGGCTTCTGCCTCTCGCACTTCCACCGTTCCCGGCGCTACGGCGACCCGATCGCCAGCAGCCGGGTTCGACGCGACGGCCGAAGAGCTCGTGGCGCGTGCGGCGTCTCCGGATGCGAAGAACCGGCCTATCGCACGGTGCCCTTCTGCGGGCGGCACTATTCGATGCCGCACATACCTTTGCGCCGTCGCACGGCGCCCGAAGGTGCGCAGTGCGGCGAACCGGGATGCGGGAAGCCGGCATTTCGACAGGGCCGATGTAGCGCGCACCACTCCGCCGACCGGCGAGCCGCGACTCCTCCCGGCGCCGAGTTTTGCCCGGTTGGCGATTGTGTCCGGACAACCGTCCGCACGCAGCTGTGCAGTCGGCACTTCTTCCGCGTGAAGACAACAGGGGACCCTGGTCAGCCTTGGCGGCAGAAGGCGGTGGCCGGTACGCCGTGGGTGGATATGCACGGCTACGTATACCGCACCGTCGCCGGGGTCAGGATCGCCGAGCACCGGTATGTGATGCAGCAGCACCTCGGCCGGCCGCTGTGGCCGGACGAGTCGGTACACCACCTGAACGGCGTACGCACGGACAACCGGCTGGAGAACCTCGAGCTGTGGAGCCGCTCGCAGCCGAGCGGGCAGCGCCTCGTCGACAAGCTCGCCTGGGCCGAGAAGCTGCTGGCCCGCTACCGACCTCATCTCCTGGCTGCGCCCCGAGCCGACACGGCGCTCCCGGACCCGATGGACAGTCCGCTGGAGCGTCGGCTCCAGGCTGCGCTCCCGGTCGTCGAGTTCGATGGTGCGATCCATGCGCGTTCGGCTTGACCTGGGCTCCCGTGCGAATCTGCGTCCCCAGGCGACCCGGAGCAGAATGCGGGCGTGACCACTGAGGGCTCGCCCCTGCTGGACCGGATCCGGGACAGCGTTATCGGCGACGACCAGGTGATGGCCGGGCCGTACGGCGACCGGCGCATCACCTACGCGGACTACACCGCGTCGGGACGCGCGCTCACGTTCATCGAGGACTTCATCCGCGACGAGGTGCTCCCCCGCTACGCCAACACCCACACCGAGTCCAGCGGCACGGGGCTGCAGACGACGCGGCTGCGCGAGGACGCGCGGGAGCTCATCCGCACGGCGTTGCGCGGCGACGACGAGACGGTCGTGCTGTTCTGCGGATCGGGCTCGACCGCGGCGATCGACAAGATGATCCGGGTTCTCGGCGTGCGGATCCCTGCCGACCTCGATGACCGCTACGGGTTCACCGCGCAGATCCCGGCCGCCGAACGCCCCGTCGTCTTCATCGGCCCGTTCGAACATCACTCCAACGAGTTGCCCTGGCGCGAGTCGATCGCCGACGTCGTCGTCATCCCGGAAGACGCGGACGGCCACATCGACGCCGACCACCTCGAGGCCGAGCTCATCAGGCATGCCCACCGTCCGCTCAAGATCGGCTCGTTCTCCGCCGCGTCCAACGTCACGGGCATCACCAGCGACACCTGGGGGATCTCGACGCTGCTGCACGCGCACGGCGCGCTGGCGTTCTGGGACTGCGCGGCCGCAGCGCCGTACGACACCATCGCGATGGCGGACCCAGCACATCCCGAGGGATACAAGGACGCCGTCTTCATCTCCCCGCACAAGTTCATCGGCGGGCCAGGGACGCCGGGGATCCTTGCCGTACGACGACCGCTGCTGACCAACCGCGTGCCGACCGTGCCGGGCGGCGGCACGGTCGCCTACGTCAACCCGATGGAGCACGTCTACCTCGACGACCCGGTCGCCCGTGAGGAGGGCGGCACTCCAGCCATCGTCGAGTCGATTCGCGCGGGGCTCGTCTTCGGCCTCAAGGAGTCCGTCGCTCCCGGCCTTATCGGTGAGCGGGAGGAGCAGTTCGTGCGCCGAGCGATCGCCCGCTGGTCGGCGCACCCGCAGATCGAGGTGCTCGGCAATCCCACCGCACGGCGGCTGTCCATCGTCAGCTTCGTCGTCCGTACACCGACTGCTCGCTACCTTCATCACAACTTCGTCGTGGCGCTGCTCAACGACCTGTTCGGCATCCAGGCCCGCGGTGGATGCTCCTGCGCCGGCCCCTACGGCCACCGGCTGCTCGGGATCGACATCGACAGATCACACCTGTTCGAGAGCGAGATCACGCGCGGCTGCGAAGGCATCAAGCCGGGCTGGGTGCGGGTCAACCTCAACTACTTCGTCAGCGATGCCGTCGTCGACTACATCTTGCGCGCCGTCGAGCTGGTGGCTGAGCAGGGTCACCGCTTCCTGGCCGACTACCGCTTCGACGAGTCCAGCGGCATGTGGCGGCACCGCACCGGGCCGGTCGAGCCGCCGCTGCGCCTGCACGACGTGACGTACGACCCCGACACCGGCGCGATGCGCTACCCCTGCACTCGCCGCAGCGCTCCAGAGTCCGCCCTGGCCGGCTATCTCGACGAGGCCACCGCACTCGCCGCGGACCGTCCCGATCCCGACTGCGCGCCGCCGCCTGGTCTGCGCGCGGACTTCGAGAGCCTGCGATGGTTCGAGCTGCCCGCGGTCTGCGTGACCTGAATGGGGCATTGTGTCCCTACAGAACACTCCCCCACGATCCGATGACTACGACAGCCCCCCAAGACCCCGGAGGCGCCGTGTACGCCGCAGTCCGCCTCGCCCTAGCGTTGGCCCTGCCAGCACTGCTGGCGACGGCTTCGACTGCCGGTGCCGGGCCCGACGAGCCAACTCCGGTGGGCGCGACGCCCGCCCTCGCTGAGTCGGCATCCCCCTCGCCGACCGCGTCAGCGCAGCCTGACGTCCTCGCCGGTGCCGAGACGACCCAGCTGCTGGCCTTGATCAACGCCCACCGCGCGACCCACAGCTTGCGTCCGGTCATGCTCGACGACGCGCTCACGGCCATTGCCCAGCCGCACACCGCGGCGATGGTCAAGGCCAACCGGCTCTTCCACAACGACGCGCTGTTCACCCGCGAAACCCACCGCCGACTCGGCATCAAGATCTTCGGTGAGAACGTCGGCTACGGCGCTTCGGTCGCGGACAACCATGACGGTTTCCTGGCCAGCAAGCTCCACCACGACAACATCGACAATCCGGCGTTCGTCCTCATCGGGCTCGGTGTCGCGCGCAGTTCCGACCGGCGCGTCTGGGTGACTGAAGACTTCGGCTCGGCTCGTACGGCGCCCGTCACCACGCCATCGCCCACCAGGGCCGCTCCACCGTCTCCACGGCCACGTCCGGCGTCCGCGACGCCGGCAGCATCGGCATCGGCGCCGCGCCGCCCACGCGCAGTCGCAACAACGACGCCCGCGCGTCGCCCTTCGACCGTTCGCGCTGCCCCAGGACCTGTCGTGGCCAGCCCAGCGGCCCGCACCGCTCCGGTGCTGACCCTCGACCGGGAGCCGCGCCTCCTCGCTGCGCCCCGATCACCGGCGGGAGCCTCGTTGGTCATCCCCGGCAAAGGCCGCCAGGTCCGCACCCGAGCTGCTTCTGCAGGCTTGGCGGCGACGTTAGCGACTGCGGCCGGGCTCGCCGTCGCCAGTCAGCTGCCCGTGGCGCGCCGACGCCGACGCGCGGTCAGGTGACGTCGCGGCGGGCGAAGAGCACCGTCATCCCGCCCACGACGACGACGGCGTAGCCGAGCATGACAAGGCCGGCGTCCGTGCGGGTCATCACGATCGTCTCGGTGCCGCCCATCGGAATCTCGAGCTCACCGTTGAGCCAGGCAGCGAAGGCGTTGCCCACAAGGAAGGGATTGCTCCAGCGCACCAGCCCGCGCAACACCTGCTCCAGGATGGCGAAATAGACGAAGCCGGCACCGAGAGCCGCCCCGGTGCTGCGAGTGAGCCCGGCGATGCCGAATGCCAACGCGCCACCGAACACACCCATCACCAGGGCTCGTAGGTCAGCGGCGAGGAGGGACCGCCAGAGGTCCGCATCGATCCCGGAGTAAGAGCCGTCGGCCTTCGACGCTGCCGCGGCGAACGAGGTCAGCACGACGTGGCCGACCACCCCAACTCCGACCACCCCCACTGACAGCGCGACGAGCTTGGCACCCAGAACCCGGACCCGACGCGGCTCCCAGAACAGCAGTGCCTGCACCGTGCCGGCGGCCCACTCCGCCCCGGCGTACGTCGCGCCTACGAGAAACGCGTACGCCGTCAGCAGCGCGCCGACGATGTTGGCGGCCTCCGGTGCGCGTTCGCGAAAGACGAAGTCGCCAGGCCCCGGGGTCTTGCCGGCGTCGCGCAACGCGCTGATGCCGATGAGGATCAGCGCCGCAAGGAAGGCGAGCGTCAACCATCGCACCGCACGGCGCGCTGTGATCCGCCGCATCTCGACGACAAGCAGGCGGCTCACGAGGCACCCTCAGTCAGCTCGAAGAAGACCGACTCAAGGCTCGCCTCGACCGGCGTCAGCTGGCTGACGTACATCTTCTTCCGAGCGAGCACGCGGGTGATCTCGGCGGGATCCGTGGCTCCGCGTACGGCGAGATGGTCATCTCCAGTCTCCACGGCGAACCCGTGGCCACTGAGGGCGACGGCTGCCGCAGCGAGATCGGCGACGACGACGCGCACCTCCCCAGTCGACTGACGGTTGGCCGCGATCACCTCGCGGACGGTGCCGGTCATCAGCAGCTTGCCGCGCGCGACGATGGCAACGTGGTCGCACATCTGCTCGACCTCGCCGAGCAGATGTGACGACACGAAAACGGTGACGCCGGCCGCGCCGAGTGAGCGGAGGAGCTCCCGGACCTCGCGGATCCCGGCCGGATCGAGACCGTTGCTCGGCTCGTCCAACACCAGCAGCCGCGGCTTCTTCAGCAGCGCCGCGGCGATGCCGAGCCGCTGGCGCATGCCGAGGGAGTAGCCCTTGACCCGATCGCTCGCCCGATCGGTCAGCCCTACCTGCTCGAGCACCTCGTCGACCCGGCTGTCAGGCAGACCGGCCACGCCAGCCAGCAGTCGCAGGTTGCGGCGGCCGCTGAAATTCGGGAACAGCTGCGGCGACTCCACCAGCGCGCCGATGTGCGGGATGACCTCGGGCAGCGACTCCGGCACCGGACGACCCAGCACTCGAACGTCGCCCGCTTCGGGTCGCACCAGGCCGAGCAGAACCCGGATCGTCGTCGTCTTGCCAGAGCCATTGGGGCCGAGGAAGCCGAAGACGCCACCCTCCTCGACCGTCAGGTCGAGCCCGTCGAGCGCGCGTTGCGGTGGGCGTCGAGCCCGTCGGTAGGTCTTGCGAACCCCCCGCACTTCGATGACAGCCACAGCGTCAGCTCCGTACGACGGTCTTCGACGGGTAGCTGCCCAGAACTTTGACCATGAGCGCGGCCATCCGCAGCTCCTCGATCGCCGCCCCCACGCGAGGATCGTCCACACTGCCCTCGAAGTCGAGGAAGAACATGTACTCGAACGGTCGGCTCGGTCGCGGCCGCGACTCGAGCTTGGTCATCGACAGGCCACTGGCGGCGAGCACCTCAAGACAGCGCAGAAGTGCGCCCTGCTCGTGCCGGGTGACCAGGATCAGCGACGTCTTGCACGGAACCCGCGGGTCGACGGCCCGCGGCTCGGTCGCCAGGACGACGAAGCGGGTGTAGTTCTCCTGCTGGTTGCTGACCCCGTGGCGTAACACCACGAGGCCCAGCGCGGTGGCCGCCTCGGTCGATCCGATCGCCGCCACGGTCGGATCGCCGGCGGCGGCGACCGCCTCCAGCGCAGCCGCGGTGTCGACGTGGGCGACCGCCTCGCAGTGCGGGAGTGTGGCCAGGAAGGTCGAGCACTGCTCGAGGGCCTGAGGATGGGAGAGCACCCGGGTCAGCGACTCGATCGGTACGTCGACCGGGCCGGCGAGGCAGTGGTCGACCTTCCACACTTCCTCTCCGACGATCGTCAGGTCCTCCGTCCGCAAGACGTCGTAGACCCCGTTGATGCTCCCCGCCGTGGTGTTCTCGATCGGCAGCACGGCCAGATCGACATCACCGTCGGTCAGCAGCACTGCGGCCTCGCGAAAGGTGCGACAGCCGACGAACTCGCCCACAGCGCCGGCGTCATCGACGTGCTTGTGCGCGGCAAGGTAGGAGTAGGCGTTCTCCGCGCCCTGGTAGGACACGCGCAGCAGCTGGCCGTCGCTCGGAGCGAGTCGAGCAACCTGGTGGGTGACCGAGTGATGGAGCAGCTCTTCGAAGAGTCGTCGGACCAGGTGCACGGAGACCCCACGCGCGCGTGCCGCGGCCGCAGCCGCATCGAGCACCTCGCGCTCACGCGCAGCGTCCCGGATCGAGCCGGACGCGCCGGACTTGAGGTCGCCAACCTGGGACACGAGGCTCAGCCGGCGGGCCACGACGTCGACCAGGTCGGCGTCCACCAGGTCGAGCGCCGTCCGCAGCGCCGCGAGATCATTCTCAGGCTGGGCTGTTTCGATCTGGGCGGTGTCAGATGGGTTGGTCTCAGTGGGGTCGGACACGGCGGCGACGCTACACGGCCGTCAACTCATCAACAGGGAGGGGTCGAGCAGCGCCGCCTTGACGGCGTTGACGAATCTGCCCGCCTGGGCACCGTCGACGATCCGGTGGTCAGAGGTGAAGGTGACCACGAGCTCAGGACGGACCGCGACCGCGCCGTCGACGACGAGTGCCGCGTCGTGGATCCGGCCGACGCAGAGGTAGACCGGCACGCGGGCGAACGGCACCTGGGCGAGCAGCACCTCGTCGAGCCCGAAAGCCCCGACGTTGCTGATGAAGACTGATCCGAGCGGGAACCGGGGTTGCCCGAACGCACCGAGTCCTACCCCACCGTTGACGACGCTGGCCAAGCCGAGCACAACCCGGATGAGCGCGGTCGGGAGCACCCTGGCAAGGCGAGTCGTCGTCTGATAACCGCGATCGGTGCCGTCCCGGAGCTCCTGTGCCCCGGCCTCGAGTGCCCGGGCGATGTCCACGACTGACAACGTGTCGGCGGCCACCACCTTGACCGGGGCGAGGTCCTCCCCCGAGATGTCGACGGCGAACCCGACGTCACAGCTGGGGAACGCGACGATGCGCCCGAAGGTCACCCTGCTGTGGGCTTCGGGGACCTCGCGCATCGCTCGGGCTGCGGCCTTGCCGACGACATGGGTTACCGACACCCGTACACCGGTCTGGGTGCGCTGGTCGGCGACGAACTGCAGCAGAGCTGTCGCATCGATGGCCAGCCGGCCGTAGAGCCGGCCATCGCGCGAGGGCCGCCAGGTCGCGACCGCCAGCTTGCGCCGGGTGCGCCGGGGAGACGCCGACACGCCACGCTCCTGACTGCTCGATGATCGCTTAGACCCCCACCCTCCCACGACGCGTCACAGGCGCGGCGCAGTGGCAGACTGCCGCCATGTCTCGACGGAGCGCGCTCGTGTCGGCGTACGCCGGGCTACAGGTGTTGGGCTACCTCGCGCTGGCCGCGCCCGGCCGACCCGGCTATGACGAGCTGGAGCCGGCAGTGTGGGTCGTCATGGACCTCCTGATCTTCGTGACCCTGGCCCTGGCGGCGGGGCTGCCCTTCTCGACCTGGGTGGCGCGCGGGTCTGCCGGCGCCCTTGTCGTCGCACTCGCCATCACAGCGCAGCGCAACCAGCTCTCGCCGGGGTATGCCGTGATGATCTCCAGTGCCGCGGCGATGGCGGTGGTCGCGCTGCTGATCAAGCCGCGGGCACAGCGCTGATCAGACTGCGGGCAGAGCGCTGATCAGACTGCGGGCAGAGCCCGTTGTCGACGGAGCAGTCGGGAGCGCTGCGCCGGCACGGTAGCCGGCGTGGGGGCGAGGTTCTGCAGGAACGTGTGCACTGCGTTGTAGCCCGCGTCGATCAGCTCGGCGTTGCGAGAGAAGTCGCGCGGGTCGAGTCCAGCGGTCTCCGGGACCCGGATGTGATGCACGGTCACGCCTTCGATGACGACGCTGCCAGGACGACGCGACCGGCTGATGGTGAAGCTGCGCAGAAGCACGTCAAGAGCATTCATCCGACGATCCGCCGGCAGCGGGTCGTCGCTGGTCACGTCGAGAACCCACACTGTGCGCGCACCGAGCTCAATCGCCCGCTCGATGGGGACACCGTCGGACACGCCGCCGTCGACATGCCGGCTGCCGCCCAGGTGAACCGGGGGAAACACACCCGGCAGGCACGCGCTTGCCGCAAGAACAGTCTCCGTGTCGCCTTCGGACCACCACGCGGCCCGTCCGGTGTGCAGGTCTGTGGTGATGACGTGCATCGGCACAGCGGTGTCCGCTAGGTCTGCGACCGGCAGCCACTCGCGCACGATTCGGCGCAGCGAGGCAGGCGAGCAGAGGTGGTCGCGGCGTTTGACCAAGTTGAGCAGACGGCGCATCGAGCCGTTGCCGAAGATGTCGCGTGCGGTCAAGCCGCGCCAGAGAGACAGGAGGTCGGCGATGCGATCACCGGTCGGGTCGAGCGCCAGGAACGTGCCGTTGAGAGCGCCGACGGAGCAGCCGACGACGAGGTCGGGACGGACGCCGCTCTCGACGAGCGCGGCGAGCATGCCCGCCTGCGCAGCGCCCGCACTCCCGCCACCCGAGAGAACCACGGCGAGGGGCCGGGCCTGGGCTTGCGGGGCTCGTGGGGCACGGAAGTGCAGCAGGCTCATCTGCGTGCTCCTTCCGCTCGCTGGCCGATAAGGCC
>Ga0136633_1000213_pt1 | contig 44145 bp, 43 predicted proteins | sample AntDrymeUQ832206_2_FD_105494 | JGI IMG/M metagenome (GOLD analysis project Ga0136633, IMG submission 105494) | Polar desert sand microbial communities from Dry Valleys, Antarctica - metaG UQ83 (22.06) | ecosystem: Environmental > Terrestrial > Soil > Desert | place: Antarctica: Dry Valley... | reverse complement strand
CTAACACGACACGCCGCGCAAGTAGACGACTCGCGCGACACGCGTGCTCGGCTATCGGTTCAGGACGCGGAAGCCGAGGCTCGTTCTGGCACCGATCTCGCAGGTCCCCAGCTTCTCCAGCCGAAAACGTTCTGGGTCAAGGTTGTCGAGCATCCGCAGACCGCCGCCCAGCACGACCGGCATGACGTCGACACGCAGCTCGTCGACGAGCCCGGCGCCGAGCACCTGCTGGACGACGCCGGCGCCGCCCGGCACCTGGACCACCTTGTCACCCGCTGCGGCCTTCGCCTGCTCGATCGCAGTCTCGACGCCCTCGGTTACGAACGTGAACGTCAGGTGCTCGTCCTGCTGTGGTGCGACCGCCGGCGGATGGTGCGTCACGACGAAGATCGGCACCTGGAACTCGTAGGTGCCCACGTACGAGTCCGGGTCGCCCATCTCGAACGTCCGCCGGCCCATGACCACGGCGCCCGTCTGCTCGATGGCCGTCTTCATGTAGTCCGTGTCACCGAGGTCGGCGAGGTCTGAGAAGAGGCGGCTCGCGCTGCCCTGCGAATCGGCCACGAACCCGTCCAGGGACACGGTCATGCCCGCCGTCACCGTCGCCATGGCTGCCTTCCCTTCATCGCCGGGCCACAGCACAGTGCCAGCGGCCGTTGCACGGGAGGTGCTCTCCGATTCGGCCGGTGCCGTCGGGAACGCCGGTCCGGTCAGCCGACCCTGATGTCGATCCCGAGCAGGAGCAGCGGCCACAGCACGACGGCCAGCAGCGCCGAGATGAGCCGCCCGAAGGTCGTCAGGTGGTCGAAGTAGTCGTTGCCCAGAGCGACGAGGATGCCGAGGACGAAGTAGATCGCCGCGAAGATGCCCGTTCCGCGAGCCGGTGCACGGTCGTATGAGTCGTATGAGTCGTAGGTGTCGTAGCGCATGCCATCGAACTACCCGTGCTCGCCGCGCGGGCGATCGAACTTCGACGGATGTTCGAGTACGCCGGCTCACGTGGCGTCATTGCACCTCGGCGTCGGGCGGTGCGATCTGAAAGCCGACCTGCTTCTCGACCGCCGCCACGCCCTGCAGGGCCTCGATCGACGAGAGTCGCTGTTCCGGCAGCGACCCGGTGATGATGCCGACCGCGCCGAGCACGGCGTCGACCTGCATGCCGGCGCTGCGCAGGCGAGCGGCGACGTCCTCGATCTTTGCGAGGTGCGAGCCGGCGACCGTTACCGTGACGTTCATGGCAGCCGCGCGCTACCCGCTCAGTACGAAGCGGGACCGGGCTCGGGCTCGGGCGCAGGCTCGGGCTCGGAACCGGCGTCGGGTCCGGGCGCCTGGACGAGCCCGGCGCCCACGTCGGCCGCCGGCAGGTCGAGGCCGCGGGCGGCGCCGACGACCGTCTTCCACAGCGCGTCCGCGGACTCGCCGGTGACCTGCGACCACAGCGCCGCGATGCCTGCGACGTGCGGCGCAGCCTGGCTCGTGCCGGAGATGAAGTTCGCACGCTGCGGCATCGGCCACGACGAGTAGACGCGCACCCCGGGTGCGGCGATGTCGACGGCGCCGCCCTCCACGGGGTTACTGCCCGACGAGAACGGCGCGATCGCAAGCTGCGAGTCGACGGCGGCGACGGCCATGATCGACGGGCTGTTGGCCGGCATCGCGACGAACCCGGGGTCGCCGCCAGGGCGGTTGGCGTTGTTGCCCGCCGCGGCCACGATCAGCGTGCCCGCGTTGAGCGCGCGGCGGCCGACGGTCTCGTAGGCCGCCGAGACCTCGCGCACGTCGGCGCCCAGCGACATCGAGATGATCTGACAGCCGTTCGTCAGCGCCCAGTCGATGCCGGCGAGGATGCCCGCGTCCACTCCGCCGCCGCGGTTGCTCAGCACCTTGCCGACGAACAGCTCGGCTTCGGGCGCGACGCCGTAGCGCCGCCCACTGGGCAGGGCCGGCCCGAGCGCGGTTCCGGCGCAGTGCGTCCCGTGCCCATGGCCGTCCGCGGACTCCTCGCCCGTGATGAACGAGCGCTCGGTGATCGTGCGCCCGGCGAAGTCCGGATGGCCGAAGTCAAAGCCCGTGTCGAGCACGGCGATCTTGATCCCGGCACCGGTGGCGGTGGCGGCATCGACCGCCGTCGCTCGCAGGCCCCACGTGTAGTACACGTCGTCGGCGAACTGCACCGAGGTCTCGGGGGGCTCCTCCTCGACGGCGATCGCATACATCATCCGCTCGGGCTCGATCGTCAGGATCGATGTGCTCGCGGCCGAGGCCACCGCCGCGGTCAGCTCGCCGGGCTCACGCGCGACGACCGCCACGCCGAGCGCGTCGAACGTGATCGCGTCGGCGGACCCGATCGCGTCGGCGTCGAGTGCCCCGTCCTCGTAGTCAGAGGTCGCGATCACCGTTCCGACCCCGGTCAGCAACCTCAGCGCCTCGGCGACCGCGGCCCGGTCGCCGCGCACGTCCTCGCTGAAGACGACGACGGAGCGTCCCGTCGTCTGTGGGTTAAGCTCCTGCGGGGTGGTGGACATCAGGCTCCTCGCGACCAGGTCGACACGACCGGGCGACCCTAACGGCAGGGCCCGCTGGTCCGTGCCCAGGCCACAACGGCCCGCGGCGTCAGCCGCGTTCAGGACACGCCGCTGCGAACCACGGCGAGCTGCTCGAGAAAGCGATCGAGCGGCTGCGGCTCGCCGAGAAAGTAGCCCTGGCCGTAGTTCACGCCGAGCTCGCGCAGCAGCGCGACGGTCGCCTCGTCGCCGACGTGCTCCGCGACCGTCTGCTTGCCCAGGCCGCGCGCGATCGCGACGACGGACTGGATGACAAGGCGGTCGGTCAGCGTCGCGCACGAGTCGCGCACGAACTCGCCGTCGATCTTGAGGATGTCGAAGCGGACGTGCTTGAGGTAGTAGAACGAGCCGAAGCCCGCGCCGAAGTCGTCGAGCGCGAAGCAGCAGCCGAGCTTGGCGAGCTCGTCGGCGAACTCGCGCGCTTTGGCGATGTTCGCGATCGCGGCCGTCTCGGTGATCTCAAAGATCACGCGCCCGGGGTCAAGGCCCGTCTCCCGCAGCTCGCGCTCGATCAGGCGCAGGATCTGCGGGTCGCCCATCGAGGCGCCGGAGAGGTTGATCTCCACCCTCGTGCCGCTGATCGCGTCGCCCGACGCGGCGACGGCACGGATCGCGCGCGCGACGACGAACGCGTCGATCTCCTGAATCAGCCCGAGGCGCTCGGCCGTCGACAGGAACGCGCTCGGCGGGATCAGGTCGCCGTGATCGTCGAGCATTCGCAGCAGCGCCTCGAACTGCGTCGCGACGCCGGTCTCGAGGTCGATGATCGGCTGCGCGACGAGCGTGAAGCGACCCTCGTCGATCGCCACGCGGATCCGCTGAGCCCACGTCACGCGGCCCTGCATGCGCGCCTGCGCGTGCTCGCCGGCGATGTGGCGCACGATCTGGTTGCGCCCCGCCTCCTTGGCGTCGTACATCGCGAGATCGGCGCTGACGAGGACCTCCTCGCCGGTGAGCGCCTCGTCGCACTCGAACATCGCCACGCCGACGCTCGCGGTCAGCGTGCGATCGCCCATCCCCGGCACCGCGATCCGCTCGGCGCGCAGCGCCTCGAGCAGGCCCTCCGCCGCGAGTTGGGCCTCGGCGGCGTCGGCCTTGGGCAGCAGCACGGCGAACTCGTCGCCACCTAGGCGCGCGAGCACGTCGCTGTCGCGCAGGCGCTGCGCCAGCACCTTGCCGACCCGCGCGATCACGTGGTCGCCCGCCTGGTGGCCGAGGGTGTCGTTGACGTACTTGAAGTGGTCGAGGTCGAGCAGCAGCAGCGCGCCCTCGCTGCCGTAGCGGCGTACGAGCTCGGCGTGGGTGTCGAGCTGCGCCGCGAAGCTCGTGCGGTTGTGCAGCCCGGTCAGCGGGTCGTGGGTGGCGAGGTAGTGCAGGTTCTCCTCGTAGCGGCGGCGGTGCGTGATGTCCTGCACCTGCACGAGAAAGCGCCGCGCCGCGTCGCTCTCGTCGCGGATCATCGTGGCCTCGACGTTGACCCAGAGCGAAGCGCCGGTGACGTGCAGAAATCGCACCTCGACCTTGTACTGGGCGCGGTCGGGAACGATCAGCTGCGTGACCGCCTCGCGGTCGTAGCCGATCTCCTCGGGGTGAACGAGGTCGTGCAGGCGCGAGCCCGCGAGCCGCTCGGCCGGCATGCCGGTGAGATCGCAGAGGGCGTCGTTGACGCGCACGATGACGCCGTCCTCGTCGGTCAGCGCCATCCCGATCGGAGAGCCTTCGAAGGCGCCGCGAAAGAGCGCCTCGGCGGCCGCCAGCTCGGCCACCGCGCGCTTGCGCGCGCTGACGTCGCGGATCGCGGCGGACACCAGCAGGCCCTCGTCGGTGTCCAGCGGGCTGAGGCTGATCTCGATCGGAAACTCGCTCCCGTCCTTGTGACGGCCGAAGAGCTCGAGGTTCGTGCCCATCGGACGCGTGGTGGCGTCGCGCATGAAGGCCTTCATGTGCTGGCGATGCTCGGCGCGAAAGCGCTTCGGGATGAGCTCGGAGATGCCCTGGCCGACGATCTCCTGGCGGCGGTAGCCGAACAGCCGCTCGGCCTGCACGTTGACGAGCGCCACGTGACCGTGGCCGTTGACGATCACCATCGCGTCGGGCGCGGACTCCAGCAGGCCGCGGAACTTGCGCTCAGAGCCCCACAGCAGCCGGTCGCCGCGCAGCAGGGCGCGGACCACGCGGAAGTAGGCGATCTTGGTTCGGTAGACGATCCAGCGGACGATCTCGCCGAGCGTGACCACCGCTCACCTTCGCCTGGAACGACCGCTGTCGCGCTCCGCCTCGGGACCCCGCCAGCCTGGCTCGCGCTCGAACTTCAGCGCGAGGTTGCGCTGGCGGAAGTGGCGAAACAGCGGGCCGTAGGTGAAGCGCTGGATGTTCGCCGCGGCGTTGCCCCACGGGTCGGGGTCCATGAACGGCATGAACTTGTCGGGAAAGCCGGGCATCGTGCAGCCGATGCAGATGCCGCCAACGTTCGGACAGCCGCCGACGCCGTTGACCCAGCCGCGCTGGGGCACGTTGCACTTCGCGATCGGGCCCTTGCAGCCGAGCTTGACGAGGCAGCGCGAGTCGTTGCCGTAGGTCGTCGCGAAGCGGCCCTGCTCGGTGAAGCCGGCGCGGCTGCAGCCCTCGCGTGTCGTGCGCTCGAAGAGGGACCTGGGACGCAGCTGATCGTCGAGCTCGGGCGGCGGCCCGATGGCGCCGATGAACAGGGTGAGGTCGAACAGCGTGGAGGTCAGGTTGTCGGGCTGGGATGGACAGCCCGGCACGCAGACGATCGGCAGGCCCGAACGCGACTTCCACCCCCAGCCGAGGTAGTCGGGCAGGCCCATCGCGCCGGTCGGGTTGTCGCGCATCGCGGGGATGCCGCCGTACGTCGCGCAGGTGCCGACGGCCATCACCGCGGCCGCCTTCGGCGCGAGCCGGTCGATCCACTCCGCGGCCGTGATCGGCTGGCCGTCCAGCGGATCGACGCCGAAGCCGGTCCAGTGGCCCTCGCCCGCGAGCCGCTCGTCGGCGATCGAGCCCTCGAGCACGAGGATGAAGGGATGCAGCAGGTCGTCCTCGGCGTCGTAGAAGGCCTGCATGAACTCGTCGCCGTTGTCGAAGGCCAGCATCGGCATGTGCAGCACGACCTTCGGACTGCCGGGGATGACGCCCGACAGCACGTCCTCGAGGCTCGGGCTCGTGGCAGCGGTCATCGCCACCGACTCGCCGTCGCACGACAGTCCGGCAGCCATCCACAGCACGTGGATCGTCGTCGGCTCAGCGCCGGAAGGGGGCGGACCGGCCCATTGCGCGCTCGCCACCTTCGGCTCCCCGTTTCTGCTCCGTTTCTCTGACGACTGGCTGCTCTCGGCATCGGCCGAATGATCGATCCGACTCGATAGAACATTCGTCCACCCGGGAGCCGGGCGCGGATCACGGCGGTCGGGGTCGACCTCGCGCCCGCGCGTCATGCGGTTCGGGCGCGAACGCGTCGGTTCGGGCGCGATCGCGTCAAGCGGCCCTTCCATGCTGTTGGCGCTCGGCGTAGTACGCCTCAAAGCGCGCGTAGCGGTCGCGCTTGATGGCTTCGGCGAGCGCGGCGCGATGACGCGCGTCGGCGTCCTCGCTGGCCGGCTCGCGGCTGCGAGCGGTTCCGCCGCCGCACTCCGGACACGCCCCGTCGGCGCACTGATAGGGCCACCAGTTCATGACACAGGCTGAGCAGTAGTAGGTCATCGACTCGTTCCTCTATGTGATTAGAGCACTTATCGACCATGTTGAGGCCAAGGATGAGCGGTTCGACCCGCTGCCTGTACAAATTTCGTCCTCCGCAGCTCGACCTGATGGCGCGCCGCGCCGGCCCGCGCCCGGCGCGGCGGCCCGTGGAGCCCAACGCGGGCTGTGCCAATCGGGATACTGAGCGCGAGAAGGAACCGTCATGCTCGCCCTGATCTCGCATCAAGCCCCAGCACCTCGATGAGCTCGCGCTACGACGCGGTCGTCATCGGCTCCGGTCCGAACGGCCTCGTGGCCGCGATCACGCTCGCGCGCGCAGGGCGGTCGGTGCTCGTCGCGGAGGCCGCGCCGGCGCTCGGCGGTGGCATCGCGACCGACGAGCTGACGCTGCCGGGCTTTCATCACGACGTCTTCTCGGCCGTGCACCCGGCGGCGGTGGCGTCGCCGGTGCTGGCGGAGCTCGAGCTCGAGCGCCACGGCCTGCGCTGGATCCATCCCGAGCTCGCGATGGCACACCCGCTGCCCGGCGGGCGCGCGGCGGTGCTGTCGCGCGATCTGTCGCGCACGCGGTGCAACCTCGATGCGCTGAGCGCCGGCGACGGCGCGCGCTGGCAGGCGCTCGTGGCCCCCTACCTCGACCACTGGGAGGCGACGCGCGCCACGATGCTGGCCGGCTTTCCGCCGCTCGCCGGCCCGCTCAGGCTGCTTGCGGGCGTCAGGCCGCAGGGCCTGCTCGAGTTCGCGCGGCTGCTGCTGATGTCCGCGGATTCGCTCGCGCAGGAGATCTTCCGCGGCGACGGCGCAACGCTGCTGTACGGCTCGTCGCTGCACGCCGACTCGCCGCTGGACGCCGCCGGCAGCGCGATCACCGGCGTCTGGCTGAACCTCATGGGCCACGCGTGCGGCTGGCCCAGCGCGGAGGGCGGGGCGGGACGTGTCGCCGACGCGCTCGTCGACTGCCTGCGCGAGCTCGGCGGCCGGACGCTCGCGTCGTCGCGCGTGGTCCGCGTGCACGCGGCGCACGGCCGCGTGCGCGCTGTGACGCTCGCCGGCGGCGAGACGATCGAGGCGCGCACGGTCATCGCGACGACGAGCCCGCAGGAGCTCGTCGCGTTGGCCGGCGACGCGCTCGGCGACGGGTACGTCCGCCGCGCGATGCGCTTTCGACCCGGGCCGCAGACCGTCAAGGTCGACTGGGCGCTCGACGCGCCCGTTCCGTGGGCGAGCGACGACGCCCGCCGCGCGGGCACGATCCACGTCGGCGGGACGGTCGCCGAGCTGCGCCGTGCGCTGCACGAGATCGCCGCGGGGCGCCTGCCCGAGCAGCCGTTTCTGCTCGCCGGCCAGCAGTCGATCGCGGACCCCACGCGGGCGCCGGCCGGCAAGCACACGCTGTGGGCCTACACGCACACGCCGCCCGGCATCGACTGGGCGCGCGAGAGCGCGGCGTTCGCGGACACGATCGAGGCGCAGATCGAACGCTACGCGCCGGGCTTTCGCGACCGCGTCCTCGGGCGCCACGTGATGGCGCCCGGCGATCTGCAACGCCGCAACTCCAACCTCGTCGGCGGCGACGTCGGCGGGGGCAGCTACACGATGGATCAGCTGCTGTTTCGCCCGCTGCCGTCGCTGGATCCCTACAGCACGCCGCTGCGCGGCCTGTACATCGGCAGCGCGTCGGCCTTTCCCGGCGGCGCCGTGCACGGGATCCCGGGCCACGCCGCGGCGCGATCGGCGCTGCGCGGCGCGCGCCTGCCGCCGCTGCCGCGCGTGCTGCGAGGCCGGCTGTAGCTCATTTCCAGGTCCTTCAGAGGCTCTTCATCGGCGCATAGCGCGACTTCATCTGCGCGTCGCAGAATGTCGTCAGGTTCCGCACAGTCGATTGGGTACTCCTCCCCCATCTGATCGACCCGGGGTGCGCTCGGCGTGACACACCGAGCCACCAGGGAGCCTCCGATCGCGATCCCTCTGGACCCGGACGCGACCGTAGACCGCGGGGCCAGCGGGGCGGCGCCAGCATCGCCGCCCCGCGCCCCGCGCCCCATGCCGCGTCGTACGGCGCGGTGTGCCGGGGCGTCCGGCGCGGCGTGTGCGCGACGCGCGGCCTGGCTCGGCTTTAGCGGGAAGGGCGCCGCCGTCGGCGCGCGTTGCGCGGGATGCGGCGATTGATCGCAGCGGTGTAGTCCCGGGTCTCCCCACCGGCGGATCCGGCCGGGCTGATGAACAGCTGCAGCGTTCCGAAGTGCTTGTGGCGCACCCCGACGATCCCCTCGGCCAGGGGCGCCGCGGCCGGCCCGCGAAAGCGCAGGGTGTAGGCGTCCTTGACGCCGGCCAGGCCCTTGACGTTGGCGACGTCCTCGACGGCGAAGAGCTCCGCGCGCACCGCAGCACCACCGGGCGGGCGCAGCTTGACCGTCGTTCCGACATGCGGCGCAAACCGCGACCGCCCGTAGCCCTTGCGGGCGAACTTCCGCACGGGCTGCGTGCGCGTCAGCGTGTCGGTCACCTTCTTGTGCGATGCCAGCGCGCTCGAGTCGAGCAGGGTCAGGCTTGCCGCCGCGGCGGCTCCCGTCTCGAGCAGGCGCCTTCGGGAGAGCAGTCGGTCAGATCCGTCTTCCACGATCGTTCATCCCGTCCTTGTGAGTGTGGCGCCGCCGTGCGACCGTCGTGCAAGCAAACCAGAACCCGATCTCCGGGTCCAGAGGAGAAACGTCGAGGCTCGACCAGACGTGGCCTTGGACGCGCGCACGGGTTCGTGCAGGCGGCACGCAGGAGCGCGACTATCGTCGCGCGGCGTGTTCGTACGGACGATGTCCCTGCCAGCAAAGCGCTCAGTCCGGCTCGTGGCCGCGGCCGGCGCCTGCGCGACGGCGCTGTCGCTGGGCGGCGGCGCCGCGCCCGCCCTCGCCGACTGCCCGGGCGCCCAGCCGGTCTGTCCGTACACGTCGGGCTCGTTGATCGGCCAGCGCGGCGCCGGCGTGCTGCGCTTTCCGCAGACTGTCGCGGTCGGGCCCGACGGCTCGATCTACGTCGGCGATCAGTCCTCGAGCGTCGTGCAGGTCTTCAGCCCGCAGGGCACGTTCCTGCGCGAGGTCGGCGCCGCGGGCACGCGGCCCGGGGAGTTCGGCGCCGTCGGCGCGATCGCCGTCGCCGCGGACAACACCCTGTTCGTCGCGGAGGGCACCAACCGCATCGACCGCTTCGACGCCACCGGCAGGCTGATCGCCTCCTTCGGCCGTGGCGGCAATGGCGTCGGCGAGTTTCGCTTCGGCGCCGGGGGCGGCCACGACGCGCCTGCGGGCGGCGGCCTGGCGATCTCCGGCAACAACATCTTCGTCTCGGACAGCTTCAACGACCGCGTGCAGCGCTTCAACCTCGACGGGGGCGCGGGTGCGGAGATCGTCGCTCCGGGCCGGCTCGCGTACCCGCGCGGGCTGACGGTCTCGGGCACGCGGCTGCTGGTCGCCGACGACAAGCACCACCGGATCGCCGTGTTCGACCTCGGCGGCCGCTACCTGCGCACGTTCGCCAGCGGCCCCGGCGCCGCGCCGGGTCAGCTCAACGCGCCGTTCGGGATCGCGGCCGACGCCGCCGGACGCGTCTTCGTCGCCGACGACCTCAACCACCGCGTCGTGCGCTTCGGGCCGAAGTCCGCCTATGCCTACAAGGCACGCTGGGGCTCCTACGGCACGCGCCCGGGCGAGCTCGCCTACCCGCGCGCGATCGCCGTCGACCGCGCCGGCACGCTGTACGTGACGAACACCGGCAACGACCGCATCGACGTCTTCAACCGCAGCGGCGGGCTGCTGCGCTCGTTCGGCTCGTCGGGCCGCGGCCGGGGCCAGTTCAACACGCCGCTGGGCGTCGGGGCCGACGCGGCGGGCTACCGCTTCGTCGCCGACTCGGTCAACGGCCGCGTGCAGGTGCTCAACCCCGACGGCTCGATCGCGGCGGTGTGGGGATCGCCCGCGCCCGGCCCGACGATCCTGCCAAACCCCGTCGCGGTCGCCTTCGACGCGGTCGGCGACGCGTACGTCCTCGACCAGCGGCGCGCGCGGATCATCGTCTTCGACCGCTCCAGCGGCCTGCCCAAGCGCTCGATCGCCTCCCAGGGCAGCGGGCCGGGCAGGCTGCTCGATCCCTCCGCGCTGGCGATCACCCCCGGCGGCACGATCTCCGTCGCGGACACCGGCAACCGGCGGGTCGCCCGCTTCACGACGGGCGGCGCCTACCTCGGCGCGCGCACCGACGTCGGGCCCGTCGTCGGCATCGCGGTGACCCCTGACGGCTCGCGGACGTACATCAACGACAAGCGCTACATCCGCGTGCTCGACGCGGCCGGCGCCGCGATCACGGAGTTCGGCGGCCGGGGCAGGACGCTCGGAAAGCTCGCCGCCCCGGCGCAGATCGCGCTCGATCCCGCCGGCAACCTGTGGGTCGCCGATCGCGGCAACAACCGCGTTCAGCAGTTCGGGCCCAACGGCGAGCGGCTGCTGACGTTCGGCCAGCGCGGCACCGGCGTGGGCCAGTTCATCAACCCCAGCGCCGTCAGCGTCGACTGCCGCGGCACGCTGACGGTGACCGACACGCAGAACAACCGCGTCCAGCAGTTCGCGCTCGCGGCCCGGCCGGCCGCGTCCTGCGGCGCGCTGCGCCCGATCGGCAACCCGCCGCCGCCCAAGCTGCCGACGCTGCCGGTCCCGCTCGGCCCGCAGGTCAGCGTCCGCGTGCTGCGCTCGACCGGCCTGTTCACCTCGCGCGTTCTGCCGGTGCGCGTCGGCTGCGACACCGTCTGCACGCTCACGGCGACCGGCACCGTGACCGATCGCTCCAAGCCCGCCAAGCGCAAGCGCGTGGTGTCGGTGAGCCTGCGCCAGGTCAAGGTCAAGGTGCCGGCGGGCGAGACGAAGGTCGTGCGCATGACGCTGTCGCGCGCGCAGGTCGGCCGCCTGCGCAAGTCGATGGGCCGCCGCCGCGGGCTGACGGTCACGTTGCAGGTCGTCGCGACGGCGACCGTCGGTGCGCCGACCGCCGTCAGCCGCCGGCTGACGGCAACCGGCTGACGCGGGCTACGCGCGCTTGCGTGCGCCGATCGCGAGGTAGTGGATCGGCTCGCCGGAGGTCGTCAGGCGGTGGCGGAAGCGCTCGGAGATCACGAGGTCGGTATCGGCCTCGCCCGCGCGCAGCGCCTCCAGCTCGTCGCCGATGTCGCTCGTGCCCGGCTGCGCGAGGTCTTCGTGCACGGTCAGCGCGAAGATCGCGCCCGGCGCCAGCAGGTCCCACAGCTCCATGAACGAGTGCGCCTCGATGTGCTCGAAGCCGAGGGCGCCGGCGCACACGATGCAGTTGATGCCCAGCTCGCGCACGAGCGTGCCGAGCTCGGGCATGCCCTTCAGATCGCCGACGACGTACGAGGAGTACAGGCCGGGCCGGTCGCGCGCCGTGGCGGTGCTGGCCTCCCTGGCGCTGTCGGTGCCCACGAGCACGTCGACGCCGCGCGCGCGCAGCTCCTCGCCGACGATCCCGTTGCCTGCGCCGAGGTCGAGCACGCGCAGCAGATGCGGTTCGCGGCTCTCGAGCTCGGCGACGCGCAGCAGCACGTCGGCGATCTTCGCGGGCGACGCGCACTGCAGCTGGCGCTGGATGACCTCCTCGTAAAGGCCCGGGACGGCGTACATGCGGTCGTAGTCGTGCAGGCGCATGCGCTCGCTGCGCCCTTGGGCGAACGTGACCGTGAATGCCTCCTCGCTCTGCTGCACACCTTGACCGGCTTCGAGCTTGACCGTGAAGTCGATGACAATCCTCCCGCCGCGTGACCCGGGCGCGTCGCGCGACCGCCGACGCGGGCAGGCATCGTATGGCGCCCGCGCCCGAGGTGGCACGAGACGCCCGGGCATGCTGTCATTCGGCGCCGTGCGCAGGACGATCTCGATGACGATCGCCGGTCTGACCGTGATGCTAGCGGTCGGCCTTCCGGCGGGCCCGCCGGCGCTCAGACCGGCCGTGGCGCACGCCGATCCCGCGCAGGTGCTGATCGTCGGCGACTCGCTGGCCGTCGGCATGCAGCCGTTTCTCGGCGAGATGATCACCGATCGCGAGGTGACCTTCGACGTCAAGGCGGGCCGCACCACGCCGCAGGGTCTGCTGGCGCTGCGCTTCGGGCTGCAGCGCTACGCGCCGCAGACGATCGTCGTCAGCCTCGGGACCAACGACGGATCGAACGCCCGCATCTTCGCCGATCGTGTGCGCCGCACGCTGCTCGAGGTGCCGCCGCTGGCGTGCATCGTCTGGCCGGCGATCACGCGGCCACCGCGCAAGGGCGCCTACAAGGCGCTCAACAGCGTGCTGCGCGAGGCCGCGCGGAGCGACCCCCGCCTGACGATCGTCAACTGGGACCGCATGGTCGAGAAGGGCACGGTCGCGCTGCGCGACGGCGTCCATCCCGACGCCGACGGCTATCGCTTCCGCGCCTGGGTCACGGCGGCCGCCGTGCGGCGCGGGTGCTGAGCAGGCCGCGATCGCCGGCCGGCCGCGCGGCGATGAGTTTTCGGCGAGCCGGTGGTCTGTGGTGATGAGCGCCCGGCCGAGGGCACCGCAGTGTCACGAGAGGAGCCAGTCATGTTCGCGAACACCAAGGCCTTCAGCGGCTTCGCCGTGGACGACATGTCCGCAGCGCAGGCGTTCTACGGCGAGACCCTCGGGGTGAAGACCTCCGAGGAGTACGGGCTGATGTGGCTGCACCTCGCCGGTGAGCGGGACACGGTCGTCTATCCCAAGCCCGAGCACGCGCCGGCGGACTACACGATCCTGAACTTCCCCGTCGAGAACATCGAGCAGGCCGTCGACGAGCTCGTCGCCCGCGGAGTCGCCATTCATCGCTTTGACGGCGTGCCGGTCGACGAGCGAGGCATCATGCGCGAGGGAGGCCCGTACATCGCCTGGTTCAAGGACCCTGCCGGCAACGTGCTGTCCGTGCTCCAGGAGCGCTGACCCCGCCCCGCGGCCGGCGCGGGCAGAAGCGGATCCTTCTAGATCCGCTCCTGCCACGCGACGGCGGCCTGGGCGACGCGCCGCAGGGCGTCCTGCATGCGCACCGGGTTGCTGGTGCGTCGCGCCGCGGCAAGCGCCGCGAGCGCCTGCGCCATCACAGCCGGCCCGGCGGGGCCGCTCGTGCGCAGCTCGGCGAGCTCTGCGGCGCTGAGCCGGCGCGCGCCGTTGCGCGCCGCGGGGACGGGCTCGCGCAGCCTGCGCTGCGCATGGTCGGCCTTGCGCTCGCGTCGCTCGTCGCGCAGCGTCGCGATCGTCGCCTCCGCTCGCTCGAGCCTCGACGCCATCCGCTTGGCCGCCGTCCGCGCCTCGGCCGCGTCCATGCGCGCGTCCGCGACCTGCTCGCGTGCCGCCGCCATCGTCGCGTCCGCCTTCGCCTCGGCCGCGATCGCCTGGCGCCGCGCACGGGCGACCGCCGCGTCGTCGACGACGCGCTCGCGCACGAGCTTCGGCTTCACGGCCGGCCGCGGCTTGACGGCCGGCGACGCCGCGGGGCGGGCCGCACGACAGCGGGCGCCGTCGCGCTCGGCCGCCAGGCGCAGCGCCCGATCGCCCGCGCGCTCGAGCTGGGACTCGAGCAGCGCGATGCGACGCTCGGCCTCGCGCGCCTGCGCGAGCGCCGCCGCGAGCATGGCGCGACCCTCCGGGCTCATGTCCGCCCGGTGCGCCTGCTCGGGATCGACGCCGGCACGCCGCCTGGGGCCAGGCTTCGCCGGCTCATAGCCTGCCGCCACGACGGCGGCGACGAGGGAGCCGCCGAACGGCCGCTTCGCGGAGTTCAGCGCCGGCCACGGAGAACCGTCGGCGCGGCCCGCGCGGTAGCGCTCGACGCGCCACGGCTGCCCGGACCACTTTGCCGAGGACGGGTTCCAGTCGGCCGCCCGCGGCGGCTCGCCGTATGTGGCCACCCATTCCCGGATGGCGATGATGATGGAGTCGCGGTCCCACCCCGCTCCGCGGCCCGTCTGGACGCGAAGCGCAGCTCCCGCGATCGTCGCGGGAGCCATGTGGATGACCTCCGCTAGACGACGCTGAGCGTGTCGGTGGGGCGCGGCGCGAGCGTCTCGTCCGCCCGGCGCACGGCGACCGGGGCGCCGCACCGGGCGCCGTGGTCTTTGAGCAGCCGGCTGCGGGTCACGGAAAACATCGCGTCCTCCAAGCTAGAGCACGTGTCGGGCGCTGGCAAGGCGATCGAGGCGGGCTCGCGCAGTCCGGGTGGCGTGGGTTCGAATCCTCTGAGCTACGCCGCGGCGCCGCTGTCGCGGTCGACCTTCGCCCCGGCCTCGGTCTGCTGTGCCTGCAGCTCGGCGAGCGCGTCGGTCATCTGCTGCACCCAGCCGCTGAGCTCCGTCGTGAGCACCGTCTCGCCGCGCGTCACGAGCGCCTCGAACGTCGGCGCCTCCCCGTCCGTCGCGCGAAACTCGCGCTGCAGTGCCGAAAGCTGCGTCGCGGCCTGGTTGTAGGCGACGATCGCGGTGTCCACCTGCAGATAGCTCAGGTGTGCGAGCGCCGCGCCCGCGAGCGCCGTCGTCAGGCCGACCCAGATCTCCGCGCTCGCGGCCGCCAGCAGCGCGCCGACCCCGCCGGCGGCGAGCGTCACCAGCTGCAGCGCGGCGCGGCGCCGGTCCAGCGCCCGGACCTTGCGGTCGTAGTAGGCGAGCTGGTCGGCGACGCGGATCTCGACATAGCCCTGCGGGTCGAGATCGCTGAGCCCGTCGTCGCGCGACTCCGCGCCGTACACGGCCGGCGGCAGCGCTCCGTCATAGGACGTCAGCGGGCCACCGCTCGCGTCGGTCTGGATCAGCCCGCCCTCGATCGCCGCGAGCCGCTCGCCGAGGCGCCCCGAGCGGCTGATTGGGGCGCCGTCGCCGGCCAGCGCCGCGTCCGAGTACACCCCCGTACGCGTCCGGCAGCGGTAGATCTCCGACTTGACCGCCTCGGCCGCCGCTCTCAGCAGCACCCAGCGCTTGCCCGCCGCGCGGCGGTTGGCGAGCGCGATCAGGACCGAGACGACGATCGGCGCCACGACCGCGCCCCAGTGCAGCAGAAACTGCTCGTCGGACCCTTCCGAGGCGCCATCGTGCGCCAGCGCGACAGCGGTCGCGATGACCCCGAGCACGAGGATCGAGCCCTGAAAGCGCTCAAAGACGTCCTGCAGCCGGATCGCCAGCCGGTCGTAGGTCGCAAACAGCACCCAGGCGTCCTTCAGCGCGGGCTGGTCCTGCAGCTCCCACGCCAGCGAGCGGCCGAGCGCGAGCGGGTCGTCGCAGCCCAACGGCCGCACGTCGCCGAAGTCCAGGCCGCGGCGCAGTCGCCGCTGCCCCCGGCGGCCGCGGTGCGCGGCGGCGATCTCGTCGGCAAGCCCGCCGGTGCCTTCGAGCACGAACAGGGGCCAGTCGCGCCGCAGCGCGGTCCGCACCTCCTCCATCGCGCCGTCGCCGCCGCCCGCGAGCACCATCACGACGGGCGCCCCCTGCGCGAGCTCGTCGGCGAGCGCCGCGAGCAGCGGCGTCTCGCCGCCCCATTCGTCGCTGTCGGCGAGGACGAAGTGGGTGTGATGCGGGTCCAGCGGGGCTCCCGCGTCGTCGCCGGCGCTCGCCGCCTCGACCCTGCCCGCCGGCGCGACCCCGAGCAGGACCGGCATCGTGTCGGGATGGCGCACGCGCTCCTCGCCGAGCAGCGCCATGACCCCAGACGCGGTGCCGCCGTCGACGATCGCCGCGCCCGTGTAGCACGACGCCGCGCGCACGGCGGGGCCGAGCGCCGCGCGCGCCACGGACAACTGCGGCTCGCGCAGATCACCGGCGCCGCCGCTGACGACGATCACGGACCGGGGCGCGTCGGCCCGCAGCCCGACGCGCGCGAGCAGCGCCCGGGGATCGTCGCCGGCGTGCGCCCACACCCGCGTGGCGCGTTGGCCGCCCCGAGTGTCCTGCGGGGACGAGCCGCCGTCCGCCGGTGCAAGCGTCATGGCGCCATCATCCCAACCCCGCGCCGCACGGCAACCTCGGCAACCGGGCGCCCGCGACGGATCGTCCGCCGGGCCGACCGCCCGCGGGCGGCTCAGCCCGCGCTACGGGCGGCTCAGCCCGCGCTACGCGCTGCCGCCCTCCTTGGCGTCCTCGGCCCACTCGTCGGCCTGCGCCTCCTCGTCCTGCTCGCCGAAGGGGACGTCCGGCTGGACCGCCGCATCGGCTTCCTCGTCGGGGTCGATCTTCGGAACCTGCTCCTCGTCGCTCACGGCGCCTCCAGTCGTTCGGGGCGCGCAGCGTATCCGCCGCGTTCGTTTCAAGCTTGTGAACAAGTCTCGCGGCGGGGCGGTCTGGCGCGACGGCGTCAGTACCGTAGATGCCATGAGCACCGCGATGACCCTCGGCGCCGCCCCCAGCCGGGGCTTCGTCAGCGACGAGCTGCTGCTCAGCGGCGTGCTCGAGGAGGTCATCCGCGCGAGCGAGGGCGAGTCGGCGACCGAGCTTCACAGCCGCGCCGTCGAGCTGGGCCGGCGCTCGCGCAGCGGGGACGCGGCCGCCGCGGACGAGCTCGCCGCGCTCGTCGCCGGCCTCGACGTCCGCGAGCTCGAGCTGCTCGTGCGGACGCTGACCTGCTGGCACCAGCTCATGAACCTCGCCGAGGACAACGATCGCGTGCGCAGGCTGCGCGGCCGCGAGATCGACGCGGCTCCCGCGCCGCGCCGCGGCTCGCTGCGCGACGCGATCACGAGCCTCGCCACCGGCGGCACGAGCGCCGCGGAGCTGCACGGCGCGCTCGCGCGCGCCGAGGTGCAGCTCGTCATGACCGCCCACCCGACCGAGGCCCGGCGGCGCACGACCGTCAACAAGCTCGCGCGCATCTTCGCGCTGCTGCGCTCGCTCGACGAGCGCCTGCCATTTCCCGGCGAGCACGACGAGGCCCGCCGGCGGATCGCCGCCGCCGTGCAGGAGCTGTGGGCGACCGACGAGCTGCGCGCGATCTCGACAAGCGTCCTCGACGAGGTCAGGGCCGGGCTCATCTACTTCACCTCGACGCTCGCCCAGGTCGTGCCGGCGATCTACCGCGACCTCGACGCCGCCGTGCGCGAGAGCTATCCCGACGACGAGGTCGAGGTCCCGGCACTGCTGACGTTCGGCTCGTGGATGGGCGGCGATCGCGACGGCAACCCGAACGTCACTCCGAAGATGACCGCGGCCGCGCTCGGGCTCATGAAGGATGCCTGCCTGACGCACCTCGAGCAGACGATCCTCGCGCTCGCCGGGCGCATCACGGTGTCCTCGCGCGTCGCCGGCGAGCCCGAGGTGCTGCGCGAGCTGCTGGCGGGCGCCGGCCGGCACAACCCCGAGCTGGCGGAGCACCTGCTGCAGCGCAACCCCGAGGAGCCCTACCGGCGCGTGTTCAAGCTGCTCGCCGACCGCGTTCGCGCGACCCGTGTGGGCGGCGATGGCGCCTATCACCGCTCGCAGGACCTCGTCTTCGACCTGCGCATCGCCGAGCGCGCCCTGCGCGGCCAGCAGGCCGGCTACATCGCAGCCGACGCGCTGCGCGACGTCATCCGCCAGGTTGAGGCCTTCGGCTTTCACTTCGCGCAGCTCGACGTGCGCGAGCACGCCGACGTCCATCGCCACGCGATCGACGAGATCCTCGGCACGCTCGGCGTGCAGGCGGGCTACGCGTCGCTGCCCGAGGACGAGCGCCTGAAGGTGCTGACGCGAGAGATCGCCGATCGCCGGCCGCTGATCCCCGTCGACGTCAGCGGCTTCAGCGCCTCGACGCGCGAAGTGGTCGAGACCTTCCGCACGATGCGCGAGCTGCTCTCCGGCGCGCACGCGGGCGCGATCAGCGCCTACGTCGTCTCGGGCACCAGCGGGCCCGCCGACCTGCTCGAGGTGCTGCTGCTGATGAAGGAGGTCGGGCTGGCGAGGTCCGGCGGCGAGGGCGCGCAGCTGCGGATCGTGCCGCTGTTCGAGTCCGGCGAGACGCTCGCGGCGGCCGCCGGCACGATGCGCACGCTGCTCGAGACGGCGGTCTACCGCGCCGCCGTCGATGCCGTCGGCGAGCAGGAGGTCATGGTCGGCTACTCGGACTCCAACAAGGACGTCGGGTACGTCGCGTCGGGCTGGGGGATCTACCGCGCGCAGCTGGACGTCACGGCGGTCATGCGCGAGCACGGCGTGCCGTGGCAGTTCTTCCATGGCCGCGGCGGCGCCGTCGGACGCGGCGGCGGGCCGAGCAACGTCGCGATCCTCGCCCAGCCGCCCGGCACCGTCGCCGGGCGCATGAAGGTCACCGAGCAGGGCGAGATGCTGTCGGCGAAGTTCTCGGTCACCGAGATCGCCCACCGCGAGCTCGAGCTGACGGCGAGCGCGGTGCTCGCGACGACGCTCGACCGCAAGGTCAACGGCATGTCACCGAACATCGAGCGCTACGAGCAGATCGTGGCGCAGATGGCGGAGTGCTCGACGAAGATCTACCGCGACCTCGTGTACGGCGACCCGGACTTCGCCGCCTACTTTCACGCCGCCACGCCGGTGCGCGAGATCTCGCGCCTGCAGCTCGGCTCGCGACCGTCCAAGCGGCGCGATTCGCTGCGCATCGAGGATTACCGCGCGATCCCGTGGGTGTTCTCGTGGACGCAGACGCGCGCGGTCCTGCCCGCCTGGTACGGCCTGGGCACCGCGCTCGAAACGGCGCGTGAGGAGCACGGCGCGGCGGTGCTGCAGGAGATGGAGCGCGACTGGCCCTTCTTCTCGGCGCTGATCTCCAACGCCGAGATGGCGTGCGCGAAGGCCGACCTGGACATCGCACGGCGCTACTCCGAGCTCTACGACGACGAGACCGCGCGCGAGCGGATCTGGAGCGCGATCTCCGACGAGCTCAAGCGCACGGTGCGCGAGCTGCGTCGCGTGCGCGACGAGGAGCGCCCGCTCGATCGCGAGCCGGTCCTGCAGCGCAGGATCGCGCGGCGCAACCCGTTCATCGACCCCTTGTCGTTCATCCAGCTCGAGCTGCTGCGCCGGCTGCGCGCAGACGGCGGCGACGGGGACGACCCGGACCTCGTGCGCGTCAGCCTGCTGGCGATCAACGGCATCGCCGGCGGCCTACGCAACACAGGCTGACGGCGCGTCCGCGCCCCGCCGCGATCGGCGCCGCGCATATCCTGCGGCCTGCATGACCGACCCCAAGCCCGAGCGCACGCGCGTCTACGTCTGCGGCCACCGCAATCCCGACACGGACTCGATCGCGTCGGCGATCGCCTATGCCGAGCTGAAGAACCAGCTCGACTGCGACCACGAGTACGTGCCGGTGCGTCTCGGGGTCGCCAACGCCCAGACGTCGTGGCTGCTCGAGCGCAGCGAGGCGCCGCTGCCGGTTCTCCTGCCGCACGCCAAGCTGCGCGTCCGTGACGTCATGCGCAAGTCCTTCGCGGTCGCCAACCGCGAGGACCCGGTGCGAACGGTCGGTCTGCTGATGGCGCCCAAGGACGTCGTGCCGATCGTCGACGACGACGGCGTGCTGACCGGCGTGTTGACCGAGCGGGCGCTGGCGCGGCGCTACATCCGCGAGTCGCGCGAGGCGTCGCGGCTGGACGTGCCGACGTCGGTCGGATCGATCGTCAGCGTGCTCGAGGGCGAGCTGCTGTGCGGTTCGGAGGAGCAGGAGATCCGCGGCCGCGTGTGGGTGCAGGCGATGGACAGCTCGTCGGCCAGCCAGGTCGGACACGGCGACGTCGTCGTCGTCGGCAACCGCCCCGACTCGCAGGGGCGCGCGATCGAGGCGGGGGCGCACCTGCTGGCGCTCAGCAACGGCACGCTTCCCGACGAGAACATCGTCGCCATGGCCGGCGAGGCCGGGACGGCGATCGTGACCTCGCCGCTGGACAGCTACGTCACGAGCCGCATGATCACGCTGTCCGAGCCCGTGCACGCGTTCGTCGAGGGCGACCCGCTGACGGTCGGCCTGGACGACCTCGTCTCGGACATCTCCGAGCAGATCAAGACCGTGCACTACCGCGCCGCGGTCGCGCTGGACCGCGCCGGGCACCCGATCGGGCTCGTCACGCGCTCGGATCTCGTCAACCCGCACCCGCGGCGCGTGCTGCTCGTCGACCACGCCGAGCGCGCGCAGAGCGTGCACGGCATCGAGGAGGCCGAGATCATGGAGATCCTCGACCACCACCACATCGGCTCGATCGAGACGAAGCTGCCGGTGACCGCGATCTTCGACCCCGTCGGCTCGACTGCGACGCTCGTCACGGAGCGCTTTCGCCAGGCGGACATCGACCCGACGCCGCCGACGGCGACGATGCTGCTCGGGGCGATCGTCTCGGACACCGTGCTGCTGACCTCGCCGACGACGACGGAGCGCGACCGGGTCGCGGCGAGCCACCTCGAGCGGCTGCTGTCGGTCGACGCGCTCACCTTCGGGCGCGAGATGTTCGACGAGAGCTCCGACGTCGCTGACATCGCCGCGCAGGACCTGGTGATACGCGATCTGAAGGAGTACGAGCTCGACGGCAACCGCATCATGAGCGTTGCGCAGATCGAGACCGTCGGCACCGCGCTGCAGGACCGCACGGCCGAGCTGCTCGAGGCGATCGAGGCGCATCGCGAGCGTCACGACCAGGTTCTGTTCGCGCTGATGGTCACCGACATCCTCGCCGGGTCGACGACGCTGCTCGTCGCGGGGCCCGAGCAGCTCGCCGAGCGCGCGTTCGAGAAGCCGGTCGTCGACGGGGCGATCGATCTGCCCGGCGTCATGAGCCGCAAGAAGCAGGTCGCGCCCGTGCTGCTGGCGGCGGCCGGGCCCGGGTAGGCCGCAGGCTGCGCAGCAGTCCCACGCAGCATGCCCATGCCGACCCCGATCCTGCCCATCCGCCGCCTCGTGCTCGCGCCGCTGATCGTCGTGTTCGAGCTGGGACTCGTGCTCGCCTCGCCGCTCATCCTGCTGGCGTCCGTCGTCGCGTCTCCGCTGTTCGGCGGCTGGCGCCCCGTGCGGATGGCCGTCATCGTGCTGGCGGTCGCGCTGCACCATCTCGCCGCCTGCGCGGCATGCGCTCGCCTGTGGCTCGGTGGGGTGTCCGGCCGGCACGCCGCCGGCGGACCGCCGCGCCACGCCCACTACGGCGTCCTGCGCTCGCTCGTCAACGGCATCTACCGCGCGGTCGAGCGCGCGGCGCGCGTGGAAGTCGTGCTGGCCGCCGGATCGACCGAAGCCGAGCAAGTACTGTCGTCGCCGGGTCCGGTCGTCGTGCTCAGCCGGCACTCGGGAGAGGGCGACACGCTGCTCGTCCTGCATCAGCTGGCCTGCCGCCACGACCGCCTTCCCCGCGTGGTGATGCACGAGCGGCTGCGCCTGGATCCGGTCATCGACGTGCTGGGACGGCGGTTGCCCAACCGGTTCGTCGACCCGCGCGGCGGCGACACGGAGGGGGAGATCGCCGCGCTCGCGCGCGACATGGACGAGCGGGCGGCGCTGCTGATCTTTCCCGAGGGCGGCAACTCGACGGCGAGCCGGCGCCGGCGCGGCGTCGAGCGGCTCGAGCAGGCGGGGCACCGGCAGGAGGCGGACTGGGCGCGGGGCATGCGCTATCTGTCAGCCCCGCGTCCCGGCGGAGCGCTGGCGGCGATCGAGGCGGCGCCGCCGGGCTCGCTCGTCGTCTTCGTCGGGCACGTCGGCCTTCCGTGCTCGCTGAGCGACGCCTGGCGGCTGCTCGCGGATCCGCAGACCGTCGAGGTCAAGCAGTGGGCGGTGCCGGCCGAGGAGGTGCCCGCCGACCAGGAGGCGGCGATCGACTGGCTGTTCGGCTGGTGGCAGACGATCGACGCCTGGGTCTCGGAGCGCCACGAGGCACGGGCCGCCGGCGACGGCGCGAGCTGAGGGAGCGCTCAGCCCTCGGGCAGCAGGCTGTAGAGCAGCATGATCGTCAGCACGAGCAGCACGACGGGCGGGACCCAGTCGCCGGGGGGGTCCTTGACGCGTCCGTGGGTCAATACCGCGCCCACCATCAGGATGAACACGATCATCGCGCCGCCGATCGCCAGCGACGCCACCGCGATGCCGGCGAGCAGCATCAGCGCGCTGAGCACCTCCACCGACCCGGTGATGACGAGCCCCGGACGCCCGAGGCCCCAGCGCTCGAAGTTGTCGACCATCCTCCCCTGCCCGGTGAGCTTCGCGATCCCGGCGACGAGAAAGACGATTGCGAGGATCGCCGCAAGGATCGTGCTGAGCGTGCTCATGCGGGCCGGACTGTAGTCCGGGGCGCCTCAACCGCGGGTCGGCACGTATCCTGTCGCCCGCGATGTCCGACCCCGTGAAGATCGCAGTCGTCGGCGGCGGCTACGGCGCCAAGGTCCCCCTGCCCGCCTACGCCGAGCTCGACGAGTACGAGCCGGTCGCCGTCTGGTCGCGCAGGCCCGAGCGCGCGCTCGAGCTCGCGGAGAAGTTCGGACTCGCGCTCGGCACGGCCGACCTCGACGAGCTGCTCACCCATCCCGGATTGGAGGCCGTGCACGTGGCGGGGCCGGTCACGACGCACGCTCCGGTCGCGATCGCGGCGGCGCGGCGCGGCCTGCACGTGCTCGTCGAAAAGCCCGTCGCCGCGGACCTCGGCGAGGCGCGCGAGGTCGTGGCGGCGGTCGAGGCCGCCGGCGTCGTCGGCGCCGTCAACCTCGGGCGGCGGATGCAGGCGACGCGCGAGCGCCTGCTGCAGCGCGTGCGCGAGGTCGTCGGTGCGCCACGGATGGTCTCGATCTCGCTCGTCCACACCGATCACGAGGAGCCCGGGTCGCGGCCGTTCACCTGGGTCCAGGACTCCGACATGGGCGGCGGCCGGCTGCAGGGCTACGGCGTGCACGACCTCGACCTGCTGCTCGAGGCGTTCGGCGAGGTGCAGGAGCTCGCGGCCGCGACGGAGGTCGGCGTCGGCGAGCGGCAGACCCCGGACGGCGCCACGCGCGAGGTCACGGCGGAGGACGCCTACGCGATCCTGCTGCGCTTTCGCGGCGGCGGGCTCGGACAGGTCAGCCTCGTCTCGACCGCCCGCCACACGCGCGGCGACCTCGTCGAGATCCACGGCGCGCAGGGCACGGTGCGCCTGGACGCCGACAAGGTCCTGCACTGGGGCCGGGCCGGCGAGGAGCTGCAGAGCGAGGGCTCGCTGAAGGCCAGCTCGAAGGACGCCTTCGCGCAGGTCGCCCGCAACTTCCATGCCGCGATCCGCGAGGGCGCGCCGCCGGACCCGTCGCTGCAGGAGGGCCTGCGCGTGCAGGCGCTGCTCGATGCGATCCACCTCGCGAACGCCGAGCGGCGCTGGGTCGAGCCCGAGCCGGTCGCCGCAGACCGCTGACGCGATGGCCCGCGCGGTGGTGCTCGTACGCCATGGGCAGACGGAGAGCTCGGAGCGCCTCGCCTACTCCGGGCGCGCCGACGTCGCGCTCACCGCGCACGGCCGCGAGCAGGCGCAGGCCGTCGCGCGGGAGCTCGCCGGCACCGGCATCGACGCCGTCTTCTCGAGCCCGCTGAGCCGGGCGCGCGACACCGCGCAGGCGATCGCCGACGCGAGCAGGCTGTCCGTGACGGTCGACGAGCGGCTGACGGAGATCGACTACGGCGGCTTCGAGGGCCTCGACCGCGCCGGCGCGAGCGAGCGCTTCGGGCGCGCCTTCGACGACTGGCGCGCGGACCCGTTCGGATCGCCCGTCCCCGGCATGGAGCCGCTGCCCGACGCGCTGGGGCGCGCCCGCGCCGCGGTCGGCGCGGCGCTCGCAGCCGCTGAGCGGCCGGTGATCGTCGGCCACCAGGGGATCCTTCGGGTTGTGCTGATCGCGCTCGGCCGGCTGGCGCCCGCGGACTACTTCTCGCTGCGCCTGCACGAGGCCGATCCGGTAGTCGTGGACGCACCGGCGCTCGCGATGCCGTAGGTCGCAGCGCCTGAGCGGGGGTGCCGGGAACGTGGTGCCTGCACGGCCGCGCTGGACGAACGACCGATTGCCGCGCCCAGGCGATGGGGACCATCGGTCCACCCCTGCTCGACCTCCTGCCCGATCGGCTCCCTGGCGCCGATGGACGGCTGACCGCCCCGTTGAAGGCAGGAGCCTCCTCGATGCCCGCCATCTCTCGGACCGGCCGCCGGTCCGACGCGCCGCAAGGCATGACCCAGCTGGCCGCCGTGGTGCTCTGCGTCCTGGGGGCCTCCATCGCCATCCTCTGCTCGGTGGTGTCCGACGCGCTGGCGGCGGACACGACGAGCGCCGAGGCGGTCGCCGCGCCGACGCGGGTACCGGCATCGACTGGTCCCGGCTGCGCGTCATCGACCCCTGCACCACGCAGCGCTCCGCTGAGGGCGCGCCTGGCCGCAGGCCGGCCCGGCCACCGCGGGCGGCTCGCCCCGAATGACAGCGGCCGCTGCACGCATGTGGCCGCGCGCCCGGATCGGCTCGGGCACCGGAAACGGGGTGCGCACCGCTAAGGTTCTCCCGTGGCCTTTCGCACATGCCTCGCCCCCGGCCCGGCTCTTCGGCGACCGGCCGCCTGAAAGGCATGGCCGCACACCCGATCCCCCCGCCCCCGGAGCTGCGCGTGACCGCCACGCGCGTCGACGGCGAGACGAACGTCGCCGTGGCCGGCGAGATGGACATCGCGACGGTCCCCGGCTTCGCGGCCGCTGTTCGCACGCACCTCGCGGACGGGCACGTCCTGCTCGACCTGCGCGAGCTCACCTTCATGGACTCCACCGGCGTGCGCGCGCTCGACACGCTGCTGCGCGACGCCGAGTTGCACGGGTGGACCTTCGCGATCCGCTCGGACCTGCATCGCAACGTGCGCCAGGTGCTGGTGATGACCGGGATGCTCGACGCGCTGCCGCTGCAGGACCCCCGGAGCGAGCCGTGACGGTCGCCGAGCGCAACAACGTCGTCGAGCACGGCGACCGCGACGCGCAGCCGATCGTCTTCGCGCACGGCTTCGGCTGCGACCAGAACATGTGGCGCTTCGTCTGGCCGGCCTTCGCCGACGACGCCCGCGTCATCCTCTTCGACCACGTCGGCGCCGGCGGCTCGGATGCCTCCGCCTACGATCGCGAGCGCTACGCGTCGCTGCGCGGCTACGCCGAGGACGTCCTGGAGATCTGCCGCGAGCTCAACCTGACCGACGTCGTGTTCGTCGGTCATTCGGTCAGCGCGATGATCGGAGCGCTGGCGGCCGCCGCCGAGCCCGAGCGGTTTGCGCGCCTCGTGCTCGTCGGCCCGTCGCCGCGCTACATCGACGAGGGGGACTACTCCGGCGGCTTCACGCAGCAGGACATCGAGGGGCTGCTGGAGTCGATGGACTCCAACTACCTCGGCTGGTCGAGCGCGATGGCCCCCGTGATCATGGGCAACGACGACCGTCCGCAGCTCGGCGAGGAGCTCGTCAACAGCTTCTGCCGGGCGGACCCCGAGATCGCCCGTCACTTCGCGCGCGTGACCTTCATGTCCGACAACCGCGCCGATCTGGCGCAGGTGCGCACGCCCAGCCTGATCCTGCAGTGCTCCGACGACGCGATCGCGCCGCGGCCCGTCGGCGAGTACGTCCACGCGCAGCTTGCGGACAGCCGGCTCGTGCTGCTCGAGGCGACCGGTCACTGCCCGAACCTCAGCGCTCCGGAGGAGACCGTCGCCGCGATCAAGGCGTATCTCGCGACGTGATCGACGACGCGCTGCTCGAGGACACGGCCGAGGACCTCTTCGAGGACGCGCCGTGCGGCTATCTCTCGACCCGCCTCGACGGGACGATCGTCAAGGTCAACCGCACGTTCGAGACGTGGACGGGCCTCGCTCGCGGTGAGCTGCTCGAGCGTCGCCGCTTTCAGGAGCTGCTGGCGCCCGGCGGGCGCATCTACCACGAGACGCACTACGTCCCGCTGCTGCGCATGCAGGGGACGGTGCGAGCGGTCGCCGTCGAGATCGTCGGCGCGGACGGCACCCGCATGCCGGCGCTGATCAACTCCGTCCTGCGCCACGACGCCGCCGGTCGCCCGCAGGTCATCAGGACGACGGTCTTCGACGCCACCGACCGGCGGCGCTACGAGCAGGAGTTGCTGCGCGCGCAGCGCCGCGAGCACGACATCGCGCAGCAGCTTCAGCGCGGCATGCTGTCGGGGGAGCTGCCCGCGGCCGAGGGCCTGGAGGTCGACGTCGCCTACCGCCCCGGCGACGCCGGGCTCGAGGTCGGCGGCGACTGGTACGACGCCTTCTGGCTGGATGACGGCGACACGATCGGCCTCGTCGTCGGAGACGTCGTCGGGCGCGGGATCGAAGCCGCGGCGACGATGGGGCAGCTGCGCAGCGCGGTGCGCGCCCTCGCCTCGACCGGCCTGGGGCCCGGCGCGCTCGTCAGTGCCCTCGACGGCTACGCGCGACGCCATGCCATCGGCCGGATGACGACGCTCGTCTACGCGCAGCTCAACCTCGCCACGCGCCGGCTGCGCTTCGTCGCGGCGGGTCACCCGCCGCCGCTGATCGTCAAGCCGGGAGAGGACCCGTGCTTCGCCGAGGACGGCCGCTCGCTGCCGCTCGACGCGCATGGCGTGTCAGCGCATGCGCGCGAGGAGGCCGTGCGTGAGCTGCCGCCGCGCAGCGCCATCCTGCTGTACACCGACGGCCTCGTGGAGAGCCGCTCGCGCCTGCTCGACGACGGGATGGACCGGCTGCGGCGCGAGGTCGCGGTGCACCGCGACGAGGCGGCCGCAGATCTCACCGCGAACGTCGCCCGGGCGCTGCACGAGGCCGAACGCACCGACGACGTCTGCCTGCTGGCGGCGCGCATCGGCGTGGCGGCTCGCTGACCCCGGGCCGCGCGCTCGGATCGGCCTTCGCGTTGACACGGGCGAGACGTGCTCGCATACTCGCCACGTGACCGCCAACCCTCGTCGCGGTCGTCCGCTCGCCATCGCGGCGCTCGCCGCGGCGCTGGTCACCATCGCCGCCGAACCGGCGGTCGCCGGCCACGGCCGCGTCACGGCCATCAACGGCAGCGCCTAAGGCGCTCGATGCCCGAGCACGACGATCTCCTGGAGCGCTTTCAGCCCGTGCTGCGCTATGACTCCAACGAGCAGTTCTTCGCCGACAGCGCCTCGCAGTACATGGTCAACCCCGGCAACGAGCTGCGCCGCGCGCGCCCGGCGCAGGGCAAGGGTGCAGTGGTCGCCGCCGCGACGCCGCAGGACGGCGAGCCGCAGCTGACGCTCGACTTCCTGGGTCCGAAGACCTACGGGGACGGCAGCCCTGTCGAGCCGGGCGACGCGATCGGCGTGAGCGGCAGGGACTACCGCGAGCAGTACCGCCGCCTGCGCGTGGCGCACCCTGAGCTCAACAACGTCACGTATGGCCATGCGATCGAGGCCAACGGGCGCGTCTGGCTGCAGTACTGGCTGTGGTACTTCTACAACGACTACCAGCTGTCGTTCGCGCTCGGAACGCACGAGGGCGACTGGGAGATGGTCCAATACCGGATGGACGACGACGCCGTCCATCCCGACATCGCCGTCTACGCGCAGCACCGCTACGGCGAGATGCGGCCGTGGGAGGAGATCGAGAAGCTCGGCGAGCGGCCGGTCGTCTACGTCTCGCGCGGCTCGCACGCGTCGTACTTCGAGGCGGGCTTCCACCAGACCGAGGCGTGGTACGACCTCGCGGACGGCAAGCGGCGGCCCAAGCGCCGCCCGGCGCTCGAGATCCTCGGCACGCAGCAGCCCGCTTGGACGCGCTGGCCCGGGCGCTGGGGCGACACGCTCCCGCGCGACAAGACGCTCGAGTCCAACAGCCCCACGGGGCCCGGGGCCAAGAAGCAGTGGCTGGCCCCGGACAAGATGCTCGACAACCCGTCGGCGCCCATGCACGGCAAGGCACCGGCGGCTCCGGACGTGCGGGTGTCTCGCGCCGGCGGGCGGCTGCGCATCGAGTACGACTTCGCGCAGCGCGAGCCGCGGCCGGCGCTGCTCGTGATCACGGTGAACTCCGAGGACGAGCACGGGGTGCCGCCGCAGACGCACAGCATCCCTGTGACTGCCGGCGGGGTTGAGAAGCGCACCACCGAGATCGTGCTCGACCCGCTCAAGCGCTACGACGTCTCCACGAGCACCATCGCCGGGGAGCCGCCGAAGCCGTCGGCGGCGACCGTCACGACGATCGCGCCGTTCGCCAAGCCGGCGCTGTCGGTGCAGGGGCGCGTGCTGGCGTTCGTCAGCGGCGCCGTGGCGCGTCTGCGCGGCGATCGCCGGCGGCGTTGAGCTCGCGGCTCAGCGCCGGCGCTCGGCCTCGACCGCGTCACGGACGATGCAGCCGGCGAGGTGGTCGTTGACGATGCCCGTCGCCTGCATCAGCGCGTAGGCCGTGGTCGGGCCGACAAAGCGAAAGCCGCGCCGCTTGAGCTCGCGCGCGAGCGCCTTGGACCCCGGCGTGACCGCCGGCATGTCGCGCAGCGCGGCCGGCGCGGGCGCCGGTGTCTGCGGGGCGAAGGACCACAGCAGGCCGGCGAGCGTCTCCCCCGCCTCGTGCAGCGCGAGCGTCGCGCGGGCGTTGGCGATCGTCGCCTCGATCTTCGCGCGGTTGCGCACGATGCCGGCGTCGCCCAGCAGGCGCTGCACATCACCATCGCCGAAGGCCGCGACGGCAGCCGGATCGAAGCGCGCGAAGGCCGCCCTGAAGTTCTCGCGCTTGCGCAGGATCGTGATCCACGACAGGCCGGACTGAAAGCCCTCGAGGCACAGCCGCTCCAGCAGCAGCGTGTCGTCGTGCACCGGGCGCCCCCACTCCTCGTCGTGGTAGGCGATGTAGAGCGGGTCGGTCGTCGGCCAGCAGCGCTGCGAGTGCACGTCAGCTTCTCCACGCTCTTGTTGCGATGACGTGTTCATCCGTGACGCTCGAAGGACCAGGCTGCGCAGTCATGGACGTCATCTCACATCTCAAGATCATCGCGGTGCTCACGGCCGTCATCTTCGTCGCGACCGCAGCCCCGGCGCCGGCAGCCGTGCTGACCGGCGTCGACCGCGCCCACGGCGCGCGGTTCTCGCTGAGCCCGCGGACGCTGACGATCCCGCTCGTCGACACCGCGTCGCGGCGCGGGCGCTCCCTTCACGCGGCCGCGGTGCTCAGGTAGGCGCCGATGCGAGAGCTCAGCGCTCAGCTCCCTCACCGGCTTCGGCCGGCGGTGCTTCGCGCTCCTCGCACCCCGGGCAGCGCAGCACCGGCAGCCGCGGGTACTTCGGATAGCGCTCGTCCTCGCGCGCGCGCTCGCACAGCGAGAACGACGAGCCACGCGTGTTCTTGATGACGCGCTGGTGGCGGCAATGGTCGCAGAGGCCCGCGAGGTTGTGCATGGGTTCGAGCGTATGACAGCTCGCGCCGGAAGCGCCGCCGATGGGTATGGCACCTCGGTCCCGCATACGGGGACCGAGGTGCCACGCGAGTTGTTCGGCCACTACTAGGCTGGGTGCGATGCGATACGTGCTGAGCGTGGTGCTCGTGGCGGTGGCCGCGATCGGGGTCGCGGTCGCGGTCGCGCAGGAGCGCGGCGACGACCCGTCGCCGCGCGCCGCGTCCGCGCAGGCGCTCCCCGCCCCGGACGCCGCGCTTCCCCGGCGGCCCGGCCCGCTCGCCGCGGCGCTGACCGCGACGATCCGCCGGCTGCGCGACGCCGTGCGCGGGTGGGACACGGCCGGCGAGGTGCCGGCGGAGGTCACGCTGCTCGCGCTGCACCACCAGCGGATGCTGCGGCTGATCGCCAAGCGCCGCGCGCTCGGCGATGCGACGCTCCGAGGACTGCCGCGCGACGTTCGCGGCGAGGCGCGCGATGCCGTGCTCGCCCAGCGCCACCTTGCGCAGATCCCGCGCTCGCCGTCGCGCCTGCCGCGCGTTCGCGTGGCGAAGGCGGCTCCCGCAGCCGAGCTGCGCCGCCACTACGGCGTGGCACAGCGGCGCTTCGGTGTGCACTGGTCGATCCTCGCCTCGGTGAACTTCATCGAGTCGGCGTTCGGGCGGGTGCGCAGCGCCAGCGAGGCGGGCGCCCGGGGACCGATGCAGTTTCTGCCGTCGACGTGGCGCGCGTACGGCATGGGCGGCGACATCGACGACCCGCGCCACGCGATCCTCGCGGCCGCGAACCTGCTTCGCAGCGCCGGCGCGACCCGCGACCTCGACGGCGCGCTCTACGCCTACAACCACTCGACGTCCTACGTTCGCGCCGTTCGCCGCTTTGCGGCGCGGATGCGCACCGACGAGCGGACGTTTCGGACCTTCTACGCCTGGCAGGTCTACATCCGCACGCCGGCGGGCGTGCGGCGCGTCACCGGCCCGGGTCGCGGCTGAGCCCGATCGGCGCCCTCCTCAAGCGCCGGACACCTTCGCGTACGTGATGTCGAAGTCGCGCACCCAGGCCGTCCCATCCCTACAGATCTCGAACGCTCCGGTCATCGTCGTCGTGTCGTCGCTGAAGCGGCCGGCGTAGCGCTGCGCGAAGTCCTCGTCGTCGCGCCACAGCCGCAGGACGCCGTCCTCGAGGCTGATGTCGAAGATCCGCGCGACCCCGCGGGAGTCGAAGTAGTGCTGCACGATCCTGTCCCCGGCGGCGGTCGGGCCGATGACCATGATGCCCTTCGGAAACCGGGGGTCGTCGGTCACCGATCGCTGGATCAGGTATCCCCCGCCCTCCAGCCACGCGAAGCTCGTCGCACCGCCGATCGGGGCGTCCTGGCTGGGATGGGAGATCTCGACGCGCCAATCGCCGACGAGCGGCTCGAGTGCCTGCATGTTCATCGCTTGAGCTCCGTTCGGTTGCATGGCCCTCAGACCACGGGGACTGGTCGGACTCATCGGTGCCGTCCCAACGCATTTTCGCCAGATGGTTGCCCGAGCAACTACAATGGCGGGCCGTGGCCACGTTCCTCCGCCTGCTGACGTTCCTGCGCCCGTACAAGCGCGGCGTCTGGCTGTCCGGCCTGTTCGCCGTGCTGGCGATGGGCGCGACGGTGGCGATCCCCGCCCTGACGGGCGGCGCGATCAACGCGATCGAGGACAAGGACGGCGATGGGCTGAAGCTGCTCGCGCTGCTGATCGCCGGCGCCGGCCTCGCCCGCCTCGCGCTGACCGTCGTGCGGCGCATCATCGCCGGACAGGTGTCGCTCGCCGTCGAGTACGACCTGCGAAACGCCCTCTACGAGCACCTGATGGCGCTCGAGCTCGGCTTCTTCGACAAGCAGCAGACCGGCCAGCTCATGTCGCGCGCGACGGTCGATCTGTCCGCCGTCCGCTTTTTCCTCGGCTACGGCCTCGTGCTGATCTCCCAGGCGATCCTGACGATCCTGTTCGCCGCGATCGCGATGATCATCATCGATCCCGGACTCGCGCTCGTCTCCCTGTCGACCGTGCCGTTCGTCATCTGGATCGCGGGTCGCTACTCGCGCCGCTCGAGGCCGGCGCTGCAGGAGGTCCAGCAGCGGATCGCGGAGCTGACCGCCGACGTCGAGGAGAACGTCGGCGGCGTGCGCGTCGTCAAGGCGTTCGCGCGCGAGGAGCTGCAGCGCGAGCGCTTTCGCGCGAGCGTCGCGCGCGTCTTCGAGCAGTCGATGATCTCGACGCGCCTGCGCGCGTTCTACACCCCTTTCATCGGCTTTCTGCCGCAGATCGGCCTTGCCGGGCTGCTGTTCGTCGGTGGCCGCGCCGTGATCGAGAAGCGGATGGACCTCGGCGAGTTCACGGCGTTCTACGTGTACATGCTCGCGCTGCTGGGCCCGATGCGATCGATCGGCTGGATTCTCGGCCTGTCGCAGCGGGCGACGGCGTCCGGGCGGCGGATCTTCGAGCTGCTGGACCGTGAGCCCGAGATCCTCGCGGCGCCCGGCGCCGTGCCGCTTCCCGCGGGCAACGGGCGCATCGAGCTGCGCGGCGCGACGCTCGCCTACGGTGACGACGCGCAGCCGGCGCTCGACGACGTGACCCTGACGATCGACGCCGGTCGCACGATCGCGCTCGTCGGCGCGACCGGCTCGGGCAAGACGACGCTCGTCGGCCTGATCTCTCGCCTGTACGACGTGACGGCGGGCTCGGTGTCGGTCGACGGCGCCGACGTCCGCGACGTCGTCCCGAGCTCGCTGCGCCGCGAGGTCGCCGTCGTGACCGACGACCCGTTTCTCTTCAGCGCGACGGTGCACGACAACATCGCCTACGCCCGCCGCCTGGAGAACGTCTCGCGAGAGCAGGTCGTCGTCGCCGCGCGACGTGCGCAGGCACACGGGTTCATCGAGGCGCTGCCCGAGGGCTACGACACGGTCGTCGGCGAGCGCGGGCTGACGCTGTCGGGCGGCCAGCGCCAGCGCATCGCGATCGCCCGCGCGCTGCTCGCCGACCCGCGGATCCTGATCCTCGACGACGCGACGTCGGCCGTCGACGCCTCGACCGAGCAGGAGATCAAGCGCGCGCTGCAGGAGGTCATGGCGGGCCGGACGACGATCGTCATCGCCCACCGCCTGTCGACGATCGCCCTTGCCGACGAGATCGCGGTGCTCGAGGCCGGGCGCCTGCTCGACCACGGAACCCACGACGAGCTGCTCGAGCGCTCCGCGTTCTACGGCGAGATCGTCGAAAAGGGCCTGCCCGACCAGGTCTTTCTCACCCGCAAGCCGCGCGAGCCGGAGGTGGCCGGCCTGTGACGCGCGACGCCCGCACGGCGCTGCGCCTGGACATCATGCGCCGCTACCGCCAGACGGGCGGGCGCGGGCGCAAGCTGCGCGGCCTGCTCGTGCTCCTCGGCCCCTACCGCACGCGCGTCATCGTGGCATCCGTGGCGCTGCTGGCCGGGATCGCAGCGGCCCTCGCGCCGGCGCCGCTGGCGAAGTTCGCGATCGACGACGGCATCAAGCAGGGCGACATCGGCACGCTGAACCTCGTCGTCATCGCGTTTGTCGCCAGCGCGCTGGTCCTGTGGGCGGCGACGTACGCGCAGACCTACCTCGTCGGCTGGGTCGGCCAGCGGGCGCTGCAGGACCTGCGCCGGCGGATCTTCGCCCATCTGCAGTCCCAGCCGATCGGCTTCTACGAGCGCCGCCAGGCGGGCCAGCTGATCTCGCGCATGACCAACGACGTGCAGGCGCTCGACTCGCTCGTGACCGACAGCATCATCACGCTCTTTCAGAGCACCCTGATGCTGCTCGGGACGATGGCGATCCTCCTGTGGCTGGACTTCGAGCTCGCGCTGCTGACCTTTCTGATGTTCCCGGTCATGGCGCTGGGGTCGCTCGCCTATCGCGTGCTGTCGGCCGACGCCTACAAGCGCACGCGCGAGTCGATCGGCGCGATCACGTCCTACCTGCAGGAGTCGCTGTCGGGCATCCGCATCGTGCGCTCGTTCGGCCAGGAGCCCCAGCACCTCGGCCGCTTTCGCGAGCTCAACGACAAAAACCGCGTCGACAACATGACGACGGTGAACCTCAGCGCGGCGTACTTCCCCGGCGTCGAGCTGCTGAGCGCGATCGCGACCGTCGGGATCCTGCTCTACGGCGGCTCTCAGGTCATCGACGGCGACATGTCGGCCGGTGTCGTGGTCGCGTTCGTGCTCGCGCTCAACGGCTTCTTCGACCCGATCCAGCAGCTCTCACACGTCTACACGACCTACCAGTCGGGCATGGCGGCGCTGGACAAGATCTTCGACCTACTCGACATCGAGCCCGACCTCGTCGACGCCCGGGACGCCATCGAGCTCGGCCGCCTGCGAGGGGAGATCGAGCTGCGCGACGTGAGCTTTCGCTACGGCTCTGCGGACGATGACGCCTTCGCGGTCCGGGAGTTGGCGCTGAAGGTGCCGCCGGGCCAGACGGTCGCGCTCGTCGGCTCGACGGGCGCCGGCAAGTCGACGATCGCCAAGCTCATCGGGCGCTTCTACGACCCGACCGAGGGCGCCGTCCTCGTCGACGGCCACGACCTGCGCGACGTCACGCAGCGCTCCCTGCGCCGCCAGCTGGGCATCGTGCCGCAGGAGGGCTTTCTGTTCAGCGGCACGATCGCCGACAACATCGCCTTCGGGCGCCCCGACGCCACGGACGAGGAGGTCCGCGCGGCGGCGCAATCGGTCGGCGCGCACGACTTCATCGCGTCGCTGGAGCACGGCTACGACACGCCCGTCGGCGAGCGCGGCACACAGCTGTCGGCCGGCCAGCGCCAGCTCGTCGCCTTCGCACGCGCGCTCGTGGCCGATCCGCGGATCCTGATCCTCGACGAGGCGACGTCGAACGTCGACCTGCACACGGAGGGACGTATCGAGGCCGGCCTGCGCCGGCTGCTGGCGGGCCGCACGTCGATCGTCATCGCGCACCGGCTGTCGACGATACGCCAGGCCGGCAGGATCGTCGTGCTCGACGGCGGGCGCATCGTCGAGCAGGGCACGCACGACGAGCTGCTGGATGCGAAGCGCGCCTACTGGCGGCTGTATCGCGACTGGATGGAGCAGGCGGCCTGACGGGCCCTGGCCGCGCCTGACGCCAGGTTCGCTACCCGGCGACTCGCAGCACCTCCGCGGCGTCGGAGAACGTCAGCCCCGGTTGCGGTCCGCCCTCGAGCACGAAGATCCGCCCGCCGAACGACACCGCGCCGAGCCCGTGGCGCGGCGTGGGCAGCCGCGGCTCGGTGCGCCAGCGCCGCAGGCGCGGCTGGAAGGACTCGACCTCGGCGATCGTGCCGGCGCCCTCCTCGCCGCCGACGACGACGATCCGCCCGTTGACGGCGGCCGCCGCGATCCCGCCGCGGGGCTTGCGCATCGACGCGACCCGCTGCCAGCGATCACGCGCCGGGTCGTAGCGCTCGACGACCCTGAAGTTGCCGCGTCCCGCTGCCCGGCCGGCGAGCGCGTAGAAGGCGCCGCCGAGCACCGCGCCGGCGAGGTGCTCGCGCGCCACGGCCATCCCCCGGCCCGTCGACCAGCGCCGGCCGGCGAAGTCGAAGATCTCGAGCGTGCGCAGGGCGCCACCCGCGCGCGCGCCGCCGGCGGCGTACAGCCGGTTGCCGATCACGCCCGCGACGAGCGCACCGCGCGCGCTGGGAGCGCCGGGCATGGGCGACCAGCGGTCGCGGCGGGGGTCATAGCGCCAGAAGGCGTTCGTCTCGGCCGCGAGCCCGTTGGCCGCCGTGTAGCCGCCCAGGACGTAGATCGCGCCGCGGTGCGCCACGGCGGCGGCGTGGTTGACCGCCTGCGGAATCGGCGCGACGCGCGTCCAGCGGTCGCGCCGCAGGTCGTAGCGCTCGACGACGGCCGTCGTCGCCCCGTCGGGCGGCGCGAAGCCGCCCACGACGTACGCGGCGTCGCCGATCCGCGCCGCTGCGACCTCCGTCCGGGCGAGCGTCGAATCGCTCAGCATCCGCCACCGCTCGTCCGCCGACGACGCCGATTCGCCGCAACCGGCCGCCGCGAGCGCGAGCATCGCGACTGCCAGTCTCACCGCAACAACTCGCATCGGCGCGCCTCCAGACTGCGGGACAAGGATTCGAACCTCGGTCTTCCGGACCAGAACCGGACGTTCTACCACTGAACTATCCCGCAACGGCGGCGCATTATAGGGCGGTGCGGCGGGGAGCCGTCCGCCCGCGCGATGCGGTGGCGCCGACGGCGCGGCGGCTCATGCGACGCGCAGGTTCTCCGGGATCGCCCCTCCCCCGCTCGACACGGCGCTGCGCGTGCAGCGGCGCGCCGACGGGGTCGCGCTGCTCGACGGCGACATCCTGATCGCCGAGGCGCGTGTCACGTCGGTCGAGGTCGACGTTCCCGACGCGGTCTCGCTGGACGCCGCGCGTGGCGCCACCTCGCGCTATCCGTGGCGCGAGCGGCATCCATATCCGACGTGCTTCGTCTGCGGGCCACGGCGCGACGACGGCGACGGGCTGCGGATCTTCCCGGGGCCGGTCGACGGCAAGCCGCTGTACGCGGCGCCGTGGACGCCGCCCGCGTCGCTCGCCGATGCCCGGGGCAACGTCCGCGACGAGTTCGTCTGGGGCGCGCTGGACTGCCCGAGCGCCATCGTGACGGACGAGTTCGGCGATCTCGGGCTGATCCTGCTCGGCCGGATGGCGGCCGATCTCAGGCGGCCGCTGTCGGCAGGTGAGTCCTACATCGTGCAGGCGTGGCCGGTCAGCCGCGACGGCCGCAAGCTGCAAACCGCGAGCGCGATCTTCTGCGCCGAGGGAACGCTCCGCGCCGTTGCGCGTGCCGTGTGGATCGAGCGGACCGCGAAGGACTGACGTCTGCGCGCTACGTGTGGCCGTCAGGCGCGAACTGGGCCATGATCTGCGGCTCGAGACCCGGGTCGAGCACGACGAGCACCTCGCTGCCGGCCTCGATCATGGTGTCGGGCTTGGGCACGAAGCCGGCACCGCCGCGTGGCAACACGGAGATGACGAGGCTGCCCTCCGGCAGCTGCAGGTCGACGACGAGCTGCCCCGCGGCGGGGGCGTTGTCGGCAACCTCGACCTCGATGATCTCGAGTTCCTCGTCGGGCAGGTCGAGCAGGTGGACGAGCCCGTGGCCGGGAACCTCGTGCTCGATGAGGTTGAGGATGAGGTCGGTCGCGGAGACGGCCGGCTGGATGCCGAGGAGCTTGAAGTGCTGCAGGTTTCGCGGGTTGTTGCAGCGCGCGATGATCCGCTCGCAGAGGTACTTCTCCTTGGCGACCTGGCAGATGAGGATGTTGTCCTCGTCGTCGCCGGTGACCGCCACCACGAGGTCGGCGCGCTGGATGCCGGCGCGCTCGAGCACCCACAGCTCCGTGCCGTCGCCGTACTGCACGGCGTGCTCGAGCTCCTGCTCGATGCGCAGGTAGGCGCGACGCTCCTGCTCGATCAGCGTGACCTCCTGGCCGTTGCGGATGAGCTCGCGGGCGAGGTTCAGGCCGACCTTGCCACCGCCGACGACGATGACGTACATCAGGTCCCCGCGATCTCGGAGATCGCGTCCTGAAACAGCGCGATGCCGAGCTTGACCGCGCAGATCGTGTGCAGGCCCTGCTCGCCGTACCAGTCCGAGCGCGCCGGATCGAGCACGCGGACGATCACGTGCTCGACGTCGAAGCGCTTTTGGGCGACCTGCGCCACGAGGATGTTCGTGTTGTCGCCGCGGGTCGCGGCGATGAAGATGTCGGCATCCTCGACGCCCGCCGCCAGCAGCGCGTCGATCTCGATCGCGGTGCCGACCGTGAAGCGCCCGCCCGCGTCCTCCCAGGACGTGGGCTGCCCGGCATCGAGACGCTCGTGCGAGAGCGGATCCTCGTCGAGCACCGACACGGTGTGACCCGCCGCGAGCGCGGACTTGGCGACGGCCGAACCAACGCGACCAGCCCCGACGACGAGAACCATCATGCGCCGATGCTAATGGGTCAACGCCCAACCGGTGCTGTCGGGCGAAGAATCCCGGCGGCTACTTCTCCGCGCCGTTCGACGGCTCCGCGGCGGCCGGCGTATCGCCTGCCGGGGCGGTCAGCAGGACGCGACACGGCGCCTTGCGCACGACGTACTTCGTCGCATCGCCGACGAAGTTGTCCAGCGGGCCGCCGATGCCGCCCAGGCGCGCGCCGCCGCGGATGCGCGACGGCTCCTCCGCCGCGAGCACGATCAGCTCGACACCACGGCGCGTGGCCTCGGCGACGATGCCCTCGCCCGCCCGCCGCGCGCGCGTCGTCGCCGTCGCGACACGGACGCCCTCGTATTCCTCGCCGACGAGCTTCGCCCGTGCGAGCGCCGCGCGCGCGGCCTTCAGCCGCGAGTCGGGCAGGCGCGCGTCCAGCGGCAGCGTCAGCGGCACCTCGAAGACCCAGATCGCCTCGATCGTCGCGCCCTCGCCGGGCTCGTCGGACTGTTCGGCCGCGGCCAGCCGGCCCGCCGTCTGCACGATGTCGTCGTCCAGCGGCGTGCCGAGGATCGGCACGAGGATCGAGCCGTACTCGACGCGCACGGGCTCGGCGCGCAGGGCCTGCTCGGAGACGACGACGCGGCGGAAGATCGGCATCTCGCCGCGGCGGCGATGCACGACGTACAGCGTTACGCCGGCGGCCATCCAGACCATGCCGACGATCCGCGCGCCGGAATGGAAGGCGAGCAGGCTCGCGAGCCCGCCCCCCGCCATCGCGGCGCCCAGTACCGCCGGCAGCGGCAGGTCGCCACCCCCCACGCGGATCGACAGCGGGATCCGGTAGGGGCGCGGCCGCTCCGGCTCGCGGTAGCGCAGCACGCAGATCGAGACGTGCGCGATGAGAAAGGCGAGCATCGCGCCGAAGGCATAGATGCCGACGAGGAACTCCAGGTCGCGCGGAATGACGAGCGCCGACGCAAGCAGCGCTCCCAGCACGATCACGATGTAGGGCGAGCCGTCGCGACGGTGCAGGCGCCCGATGACGCTCGGGATCTGCCCATTGGTCGCCAGGGAGTACGCCTGCCGCGACAGCCCGAGCATCGCCCCGTGCGCAGCGACGACGAGGGTGATCGTCGCGAGCGCGGCGATCGCGTAGCGCAGCGCCTCCGCCAGCCACGAGGGCTCGAACGTCGAGACGATCGCGAGCACCGGAGCGTTGAGCGCGTCACCGGTCAACGGGGACGCGCCCGGCGTCACCGGCAGCGCGGCGACGGCGACCAGCGAGATCCCGGCGTAGATGACGATCACCGACACCGTCGCGCTGGCGATCAGCCGCTTGAGCTCCGGGCGGCGGACCTGGACCTCGCCGGCGTGCCCCGAGGCCGACTCGAGGCTCGTGAACGCGACGGTCGAGACCGTCAGCGCGAACAGGACGTCCTCCCAGCGCGGGGAGGTGCCGAGCTCGATCGAGCGCGTGAGGGCATCGACGTCGACGACGAGCACGGCGCCGAGCACGATGATCAGCGCCTGCAGCACCAGATCGGCGAGGGCGAGCGCCGCCACGCCCTCGATTCCGAGGCCGCTGCCCGCGCCGCGGATGTTGCGGGCGGCGACGTAGAAGATGATCGCCAGCGCCATTGCGAGCTCCGGCACCCCGCTGCCCAGCGGCGCCCAGAAGCCGGCGACGTAGTGCGTCGCGACGAACGCCGTGACGGCCAGCAGGATGAGGAAGTCCAGCAGCAGCGCCCAGCCCGCGACGAAGCTCCACAGCTCGTTGAACGCATAGCGCGCGAAGACCGTCGCGCCGGCGCGCTCCTGGTGCAGCGACGCGCCCTCGACGTAGGTCATCGCCGTCAGGGCGAAGAAGATCCCGGCGCCGAGAAACACGACCGGCGTCAGCCCGAGGGCGTTCTCGGCGACGACGCCGAGCGAGAAGTAGACCGCCGCCGCCAGCGACGACCAGACGATCGCAAACAGGGCCGGCGAGCCGAGACCGCGGCGGATCATCTCGGGATCCTTGCAGCCGGCCGGCCCACTACAGCCCCCGCCACGTGAAGTACAGGCGCCCCGCGCCGGCCGCGACGAACAGCACGCCGAGGATCGTTCCGAGCGCCAGCGGCCCGCCGCCGGCGCCGAACGTCCGCACGAGGATCGCGATGCCGATCACGACCATCGCCGCCGACAGCACGAGCGTCGCACCGCGATGCACCCCGCGGCCGCTAGGCATTCGTCGGCTCGGACTCGATGATCACGCGGCACGGGCGGTCGGCGAGAACGGTCTCGACGGTCTTGCCGAAGAGCGTCGTGCCGGTTCGCGGCGGCAGCGGCATGACGAGCGCGTGCGCGCGCATCTCGCGCGCCTCGTCGACGATCAGCCGCCCGCTGCCGCCGGGCCGGACCCGCTCGATGTGGCCGCTCACGCGCCGCCCCCCCTGCAGCCGCGCACGCTCGATGACCGCCCGTGCGGCGAGCTCATCCTCGGGCAGTTCGGCGTCGAGCGGCGAAACCTGCGGGACGGTGATCAGCACGAGCACATGGATCCCGCGGCGCTTGCGCCCGGCGAGCTTCGCTGCCGTCGCGATCGTCGTCGGCGAGTAGTGGCGCGCGTCGAGCGCGACGAGGACCGACTCGTACTCGGCCTCGTTCTGCGTGACGGGCTGGGGCACCGAGACCTGGTGCGTCGAGACGAAGTCCAGTCCCTGGCTGCGGCGGTAGAGCAGGTAGCCGGTCATCCCGAGCACCATCCACGTGACTCCCGCGACGCCGACCTTGAGATCGAGCACGCTGACGACGACGAACGACAGCACGGTGCCGATGAGCCCGACGACCGCCAGCGGGGGGAGGTCGGCCCCGCGCACGCGCAGCCGCCCGGGGCTGCGGTAGGGGCGGCGCTGGTCGGGGGCGCTGACGCGCAGGCAGATCAGCGACAGGTGGGCCATCGTGAACGACAGCATCGCCCCGAAGGCATAGATCTTGCCGAGGAAGTCGGCCTGGCCGGGCAGCAGCGCGATGCACGCAAAGCCGGAGAACACGAGGATCCCGACGTAGGGCGTGCGATAGCGGCGGTGCAGGCGGCGCATCGTGTCGGGCAACTGGCGGTACATCCCCATCGAGTAGGTCAGCCGCGACACGCCGAGCACGCCCGCGTTCGTCGCGGCGATCAGGATCGTCACGGCGAGCACGCCGACGTAGACCTGCGCCGCGCCCTGGAACGCCCCGAGCTCCATGCCCGAGACGACGCCGACGATCGGGTCGTTGGCGAACCCGCCGTTCTCGGGGCCGACGCCCAGCAACGTGCGGCACTGACCGCCGACGCATTCCACGGGCAGCGCCGACAGTGCGATCAGCGGCAGCGTGAAGTAGATCGCGAAGACGGCGATCATCACCCGCTTGATCGCCGCCGGGATCGACGTGTCGGGATCGCGGGCCTCGCCGGCCATGTTCGAGATCGTCTCGATCCCGGTGTAGGCGACGGTGCCGATCGGGATCGCGAGCAGGAAGTCCGTCAGCGTCGGCGTCTGGCCGAAGAACGACAGGTTGTCGAGCAGGATGCCGGGGTTGAAGACCAGCGCGACGCCGAGCCCGACGATCGCCAACTGGCTGAGGAAGTCGATCACCGCCAGCACGAGGTTGACGCTGACGGCGTCCTTGACGCCGCGCACGTTGACGAGCGCGAGCAGCGCGACGGCGATCACGGCGAACGCGATGTCCCAGGGCGCCTCGCTGAAGCCGTCCCACGTGAAGCGACCGGCATAGTGCGCGGCGAAGAACGCCGAGATCGCGATCGTGATGATGTAGTTGAGCATCTGTGCCCAGGCCGTGAAGAACGACCACAGCTCGTTGAACGCGCGCCGCGCGAACAGCGACGAGCCGCCCGCCTCGGGATACATCGCGGTCGCCTCGGCGTACGTCGTCGCGGTGCAGTAGAACAGCGCGCCGGTGATCAGAAAGACGAGCGGCGTCAGCCCGGCGGCGAGCGCGGCGACGAGGCCGAGGGCGTAGTAGATCGACGAGCCGACGTTGCCGTACGCCGTCGAGAACAACGCGTTGACGCCGAGCACGCGCTGCAGTCCGTGGAGCCGGCGTTCAGCCATCCGCGGCGGGAGTCTACGCGCGGGGGTGCGGCCCCGAGCGTGGGCGGCCCTACGCTTCTTCGACGAACTCCAGAATCGCCTCGAGCGTCACGTCGTAGCCCAGCGTGTCGCCGCCCGTCGGAAGCTGTTCCTGCCAGTCCAGACCGAAGTCGCGACGGTCGACGACGGCCTTCAGCTCGATGCCGACGCGGTTCTCCGGGCTCAGCAGCCCCGGGCCGGGCAGGCCGATGCGGCCCTCCGCCTCTACGGGCCGCCTGTGACCGTGGATCGTCAGCTCGCCGGTCACGACGATCGCCCGCGACTCGTCGCCGCGAAACTCCGACACCACCCAGCGCACCTGCGGGTGGCGCGCCGCGTCGAGGAACTCGTCGGACAACATCCGCTCGCGGATGACCGGGTTATTGAGATCCAGGCTCTTCACCGGCACGGTCGCCTCGAGCGTCCCCGCCGCGACGTCGAGCGTCGCGTCGATCTCCGCGAACCCGGCGCGGTAGTCGCGCAGGCCGAGATGGCGGACCTGGAAGGTCACCGACGAGAAGAAGCGGTCGGCATGCCACACGCCCCCCGACAGGTGCCGCTCGAGGAAGCTTGTGGACGGGTCGGTTGGCGCGGCCATGGCCGGACTGTAGTTCGATGGCTGGCGTGGGACCTGCCCCACCGCACAGATCGCGTGACGCCTGAGCGAGGCATCGTCGTGCCTGGGCGTGCCGCCGGGGGAGGGACAGTGCGACAGCACGGCCGTCTCGCGACGGTGCGCTCAGGCGCGGCGAGGCCCGCTCAGGCGTTACGCGATCAGGGGGATGATCAGGATCGCGACGATGTTGGCGACCTTGATCATCGGGTTGATGGCCGGGCCCGACGTGTCCTTGTAGGGGTCGCCGACCGTGTCGCCCGTGATCGAGGCCTCGTGCGCGAGCGTGCCCTTGCCGCCGTACTCGCCCTCTTCGATGAGCTTCTTGGCGTTGTCCCAGGCGCCGCCGCCGGCGGTCATCGAGACGGCCATGAAGAGGCCGACGACGATCACGCCGATCAGCAGGCCGCCGAGCATCTCGACGCTCAGCAGGCCGACGATCAGCGTGAAGACGATCGGGATCAGCGACGGGATGATCATCTCGCGCTGCGCGGTCTTTGTGACGATGTCGACGCAGCGCGCGTAGTCGGGCTTCTCCGTGTAGTCCATGATGCCCGGCTTCTCCGCGAACTGCCGGCGAACCTCCTCGACGACGGCGCCGCCGGCGCGGCCGACGGCCTCCATCGACAGTGCTGCGAAGAGGTAGACCATCATGCCGCCGATCAGCAGGCCGATCAGCACGAGCGGCGCGTCGAGCGCGAACTCGACGGGTGCCTGAGCCGAGCGCCCGAGCTCGGTCTGCAACTCCTCCTTGAACGCCGCAAACAGCACGAGCGCGGCCAGCACCGCCGAGCCGATCGCGTAGCCCTTGGTGACGGCCTTCGTCGTGTTGCCGACCGCGTCGAGCGGATCGGTGACGTTGCGCACGTCCTCGGGCATGTCGGCCATCTCGGCGATGCCGCCGGCGTTGTCGGTGATCGGCCCGAACGCGTCGAGCGCGACGATCAGCCCGCACAGGCCGAGCTGGCCCATGACGGCAACGCCGATACCGTAGATGCCGCCGAGCTCGTTGGCGGCGTAGATGCCGAGCGCCAGCACGATCGCCGGCAGCGCCGTCGCCTGCATGCCCTGGGCGAGGCCGGAGATGATGTTCGTCGCATGGCCCGTCTCGGACGCCTCGGCCGTCTTCCTGACGGGCTTGAAGCGCGTCGAGGTGTAGTAGTCGGTGATCAGAAACAACAGCGCGGTCACGCCGAGCCCGATCAGCGAGCAGAGATAGAGGTCCATCGCCGACGGCGGCGAGAAGTTCGCCTCCGGCGTCGTCGTGAGGCCGTCCATCATCGCCTTCGTGATCGGGTAGAAGGCCGCGGCGGCGATCAGGCCCGAGAGGACGAGGCCCTGGTAGAGGGCACGCTCGACCTTGCCCTCCTTGGAGCGCACGGCGTACGTGCCGATGATCGAGGCGATGATCGCCACGCCACCGAGCACGAGCGGGTAGATCGCGACCTGCGTCGCATCGGCGGGCGCGAACTTCAGGACGCCGAGCAGCATCACCGCGACCGCGGTCACGGCGTAGGTCTCAAAGAGGTCGGCGGCCATGCCGGCGCAGTCGCCGACGTTGTCGCCGACGTTGTCGGCGATCACGGCCGGGTTGCGCGGGTCGTCCTCGGGAATGCCGGCCTCGACCTTGCCGACGAGGTCGGCGCCGACGTCGGCGCCCTTGGTGAAGATGCCGCCGCCCAGCCGGGCGAAGACGGAGATCAGCGAGCCGCCGAAGCCGAGGCCGATGAGCGCG
>Ga0136633_1000212_pt1 | contig 44261 bp, 55 predicted proteins | sample AntDrymeUQ832206_2_FD_105494 | JGI IMG/M metagenome (GOLD analysis project Ga0136633, IMG submission 105494) | Polar desert sand microbial communities from Dry Valleys, Antarctica - metaG UQ83 (22.06) | ecosystem: Environmental > Terrestrial > Soil > Desert | place: Antarctica: Dry Valley... | reverse complement strand
TCCAGCTGCGCAGGAACCGCGCCTCATGGATCGCCCGCCGGCGGGCCTCGCCGTCGGGCCGGGCCGCGGCCCTGGTGCGCAGGCACTCCTCCCGCAGCTCACCCAGCGATGCGCTCCCGGCCATGGCCACCAGCCGACCCTCGGCCGACGGATCGACAGCAGCCGCCCCGGCCACCGCCGCCACCTGGGACGCCGACAACGAACCGTTCCGGGCCGCAGCATCGAGCGCCGGCAGCGCGCCCCGCCGACGAGCCGTCTCCAGCACCTCCGACGCCTGGCTCACCGAGGTGGCGGTGGTCCGGGCAAGATGCGACGCCGCCGACCGGTCGCCGGCGGCCTTCCACACCCCCGCATCGGCGACCCGCAGCGCAGCCAGCCCCTTCACCGCCGCCGCCATGGCCTCGATCGCCGCCGCCTCAGCTACCGCCGCCGACGCGGCGTCGACCGACAACACCGACGCGTCGAACGACGTCGCAAGGCGACGCATCGCCGACCGCAACTCCCCGAGTGGTTCACACACCGCAGCCATCCCCACGAAACGGAGGGCCTGACGTGGGAGAGAACCGAATCTCTCGAACTGGTGTTCGTACCCTACCAACCCACGCTGGCCGGCGCAATGGCTTGGTGCCGATTTCCTCGGAGACTGTGGCCTCAGCCCCGCAAGCGCTGGGCGAGGGCCTCCAATCCGCCGGCCGCCCGCTCTTGCCACCGAGCCGGCGGCGTCGCCACCGCCACCGCCACCCCCACCCCCGCCACCGCCAGCACCGGCTCGGGCACAGCCTGTGCCAGCCCCTCGACCAGGAAACCGATCAGCCGGCTCGCCTCCGCCGGCGTGAGGTGGAACGTCTCAACGCACACGTCCCGTCGCCACAGGCTGAGGTTGACGAAGCCCCGCTCGAGCCGCCACGTGGCCCGCAGGCCCACGCCCCGCTCGTCGACGGCAAGATGCCGGATCCGCCCAGGAGCCTCGTGCAGCGCGCCCATAGCCACCCCGCCAGTCTCGCGCCGCCATCGTTCGTGAGGCACGCTGTATGGTCGAACACATGTCCACGTCGGTCGACGACCTCTACCGCGCCGATGGCGACGACGCCGTGGTCCTGCACGTCCACGTGCAGCCCGGCGCCGGCCGCTCGTCCATCGTCGGCCGCCACGGGGCGGCGCTGAAACTGAGGATCGCCGCCGCCCCGGAGGGCGGGCGGGCCAACGAAGCCTGCGCCGACCTGCTGGCCGAGACCTTCGGGGTGGAGCGGGGCCAGGTCGAGCTGGTCAGCGGGCAGAGCAGCCGGGCCAAGCAGTTCAAGCTCACCGGCGTCGACCTCGAAGCCTTCCGTGCCCAACTCGAGCGGCACGCGGCCGGGGGCGTCCGCCCGGGGGCCAGCGCCAACACGGGCCCCGAGGCCCGCCAACCCCGCCCATAGCGGGACGTTTGGGTCTACTATCTCGTCCCATCGCGCTCCAGGAGCGACTGTGATGCCGAGAACCAAGAAAGCAGCACCCGCCGCGTCCACCAAGGCGGGCGACGCCGCGCCCGTGGCGACGACAGCGGACCGGTTCCTTGCCGAGCAGCGGGCCGAGCTCGTCGCCGAGCGGGCCAGCTACGTCGAAGCGGCCGAGTCCCTGCGCCTCGAGGCCGAGATGCTGGCCGAGGACATGGAGCCCGGCGACATCCAGTTCGACGAGGAGGCCGGCGAGGGCGACACCCTCAACGTCGAGCGGGAGCGCGACCTGGCCCTCAGCGCCCAGGCCCGGGCCTCGGTCGACGGGATCGACAGGGCCCTCGCCAAGATGGACGCCGGCACCTACGGCATCTGCGAGCGCTGCGGCCACCCCATCCCCAAGGCCCGCCTCAAGGCGCTGCCGTATGCGGCCCTGTGCGTGGCGTGCAAGAGCGGGGGGCTGTCGCGTCGCTGACACCGACGGCCGGCCGCTGAGCGAGAGCGGGCCGGCCCCCGTCGAGCCGGCGCGGCCCGACGCCGAGCGACGCACCGGCCTCGTCGCCGCCGTCGCCGCCGTCGTGCTGGTCCTCGACGCGGCGACGAAGCAGTGGGCCATGTCGGCGCTGGCCGACGGGCCCGTCGACCTCTTCGCCTCCGTCCGGCTCGCTCTCGTGCGCAACAAGGCGGGGGCGTTCGGCCTGGGCGGGGCGTTCGTACCGTTCCTGGCCGTGGCCGCCCTCGTCCTGGTGCTCTTCATGGTCTTCCGTGGGGATGCGGCGACCCAGACGCCCCTCGCCATCGCCCTCGGCCTGGTCCTGGGCGGCGCGTTCGGCAACGTCGGCGACCGGGTCTTCCGCTCGCCCGGTTTTCTCAAGGGTGCGGTGGTCGACTTCGTCGACGTGGGATTCTGGCCCGTGTTCAACCTTGCCGATTCCGCCATCAGCTGCGGCTGCATCCTCCTGCTCCTGGCCAGCTGGTCGCGCGAATGAGCCGCGAATGAGTACCGTCGCCATCCCGCCCACCCTGGACGGCGAGCGCCTCGACCGCGTGCTGTGCCTCATCTGGGACCTGCCCCGGTCCGAGGCCACGGACCTGATCGCCTCCGGCGCGGTGCGCCTGGGCGGCCGGGCCATCGTGACCCGGGCCCGGCGGGTCCTCGCCGGCCAGGAGCTCGAGGTCGACCTCCCGGAGGCGACGGCCGCCGCTGCCCTCGAAGGTGAGACGGGCGGCGACGACCTGCCCCTCGTGCACGTCGACGACGACGTCATCGTGGTCGACAAGCCGGCTGGGCTCGTCGTCCACCCCGGCGCCGGCCGGGCCACCGGCACGCTCGTCCAGGCCCTCCTCGGCCGCTTCCCGGACATGGCCGGCGCCGGCGACCCGCAGCGGCCCGGCATCGTCCACCGCCTCGACAAGGGGACATCGGGCCTCCTGGTGGTGGCCCGGTCGCCGGCCGCCTACGAGTCGCTGGTCGCCCAGCTGGCCGCCCGCACCGTCGACCGCCGCTACCTGGCCCTTGCCGTCGGCACCATCGAGACCGACGCCGGGGTCATCGACGCCCCCGTCGGCCGACGGTCCACCGACCGCACCCGTATGGCCGTGGTCGCCGGCGGACGCCCGGCCCGCACCCACTACCGCGTCCTCAGCCGCTTCACCGAGCCGGCCGAGGCCACCCTGGTGGAATGCAAGCTGGAGACCGGCCGCACCCACCAGGTCCGAGTCCACCTCGGCGCCATCGGTCACCCGGTGGTCGGCGACGCCCGGTACGGTGGTGCCCGTCAGGCCGTGCCCGTCGCCCGTCCGTTCCTGCACGCAGCCCAGCTGGCGTTCGACCACCCGGGCTTCCACTCCAAACCAGGTGAGCGGCGCCGGTTCGAGTCCCCCCTGCCCGCCGACCTGGAGGCCGTGCTTGCATCCCTACGGTGACACCCGGACACAGCCCGCACCCGTCTACGACGACCGCGACGAGCGGGAGGCCCGGTGGACCATCCGCCTCCTGGCCGTGGCCCTGTTCGTGGCCGTCGTGTCCGTGACGATCTTCGTCAGCCTGTCCATCGTCAACCGTGACGAGGCGCCCCGGTCGGCCGCCAAACCGCCGCCGGTGGTCGAGACGGTGACCACCGTCCCGCCGCCCCCCCAGGTCGGCCCGTCCCCCGGCACCGAGGTCGTCGGCTACGTGACCGCCCGGAAGGCCGCCCTCGCTGCGGCACGCGATGAGCGGGTGGCGGTCGTCTCCCTGGCCAAGTACTCCACCGAGGCCCAGGCCAAGGCGCTGATCGGGACCATGCCGGCCGTCGCCCTCCTGGTCGCCCCCCCGGGGATCGCCCCGGCCGTCGTCACCGGCGACCTGGCCACGTGGTCGAAGGCCCAGACCGAGGCCTCGACGGCCGAACGCGACGAGATCAAGAAGCTCATCCCCACCGTCACCGATCCGGCGTTCAAGACCTTTTACAACGCGGAGGTGGTCCGGCTCGACAAGGCCCTGAAGAACTTCTCCCCGACCTCGGCGCTGGTGTTCGGCATGGTGGTGCGGGGCCCGTCCGCAGCCTTGCAGGCCCTTGGCGCCAAGGCGGGGATCCGGTTGGTCGACGTTGCCGAGAACGCCACGCCGGCCCCCAACGCCGTGTTCCGCGGCCTGCGCCCCGAGGAGGTCATCAAGGCCGACGACCCGCCCCTCCGCCCCGCCTGAGCAGGGCCTGCTACTTCTTCGCCGGCTTGAGCCCCTGCTGGCGGAAGGCGCCCTCGATCCGGAGATCCGAGCCGCCGTCGACCTCGGCCAGCACGCACACCCGGTAGGTCTGCTCCCCCCGCTTGAGCTTCTTGCGAGCCTGGACCTGCACCGTGGCGGTAGTCGTCTCGCCCGGATCGGCGCTGACCCGCGTCGGCTGCACATGCACCTCGAGCCCCCCCGACGGGTCGTCGGTGCTGAGCGTGGCCGTCACCGGCACGTTGCCCCGGTTCTCCAGGTTGAACGTGTACGAGGCGGCCATGGGGTCGTACGCCACCATGGGATCGAGGGCGCCGGCGGCGTCGAGGAAGGCGCCCACGTCGACGGTGCCCTGCCCCTGGGCCGCAGCGGCGGCGTCACCCGACGCGCGGGCCACGATGTCGACGGTGTGGCTGCCGGCAGTGGGATGGGGACCGCAGGCCGGTTTGAAGAACACGGCCACCTCCACCTCCTGGCCGGGGGACACCGAGCACGACTCGGGGTGCACCCACGACCAGTCCCGGTCGACGGGCGGGACCTCCACCGCCACCTCGCAGGCCTCGGGCCCGCTGTTTGTCAGGTGGACCTTCATGCTTCCCAGGCGCCCCGGGTCGACCGCGAGCGCCGACGGTACCAACTCCATCGCGATCCCCATACGGGGAACGCTACGCCTCGGGCGGGCCCCGTTCCATGAAAGAATTTCGGCAGTGACATCGCAGGCGGCGGCCAACGAACACCAGGCGGTCGACAACGCCTACGCCTGGTTCGAGGTCAACAGCGGCTGGGCGCCTCCCGACGAGGAAACCCTGGCCGAGTGGCTGGCCGACGGCGTGTGCCGCTGCCCCGACGAGTGCGTCGTCGCCCCCGACTCATGGTGCCCGCACGGCCTGGCCTCGTGGCACCTGATCCTGGCCACGGTTGACGACCGGTGAGCATGTTCGACAGCAAGCTGAACCGGGGCCGCCTCCTGGTCGTTGTGTTCGTCCTCGCCATCGTCGGCACCCGCCTGCTCGACCGCTGCGGGGCCGACGCCGCCGACAACGAGGTGGCCCGCCGCACGGCGGAGATACGAACCGGACTCGAGAGTAGAAAGCCTGCCGACCTGCGCCCGTTCTTCCCGGGGTCATTGATGACCATGCCCGGAGGCCCGTACGACTTCGTCGGCCCGGGTGACGACGGCGGCTTGCGGGCTGCGGTCGAGATCCGCAGGGGCCTGCAGCACCGGTGCATCCGGGTGGGCCTGTCGGCCGACGGCGCGCTGACCGTCAGGACCTCCGACGCCGGCTGTTAGGAAACGGGCTCGGCCAAAGCCTCGGTGTCGTCGGGGACATCCGCCTGAAAACCAGTCGCCCCCTGGCCCCGCGAGCGCGACACCATGTCGGCCAGGGTGAAGGAGTCGAGGTGCTGGCGCATGTGCTCGCCCACGTCGGCCCACACCGACAGGAGCACGCACTGGCCCTCGTGGCTGCAGGCGCCGTTCTGGTGGGGCTCCCCGAAGTCGCCGGCCACGATGGGGCCGTCGACCGCGCTGACGATCTGGCTCAGGGTCAGCTCCGCCGGCGGCCGGGCCAGGACGTAGCCGCCGCCGACGCCCCGCTTCGACCGCACAAGGCCGGCGCCCTTGAGGGCGAGCAGGATCTGCTCCAGATACGGCTGGGGCAGGCCAGTGCGCTCGGCGATGTCGCGCACCGAGGTGGGCTTGGCGCCGTCGGCGTGGAGGGCCAGGGAGAGCAACGCACGGCTCGCGTAGTCGCCTCTCGTGGACACCTTCACCTCATCCATCCTACGGCAGGTCTAGGTTGAACGGCGGATGGGCGACACCGACGAACCGACCCTGCCCGACTACGGCGGGGCCTGCATCAACCAGGTGGTCGCCGCCGCCGTCCGCACCGGCCCCTACGCCGGCACTGCGCCGGGGCCGGCGTGGCTGCCAGAGCCGGCGGTGGGAGCGACCCAGGTGGTGCTCCTGGTGCTCGACGGCCTGGGCTGGGCCCAGCTCAAGGACCGGCCCGGCCTGGCCCCCACCATGAACGCAATGGCCGGCGGGCCGATCACCACCGTGGCGCCGTCGACCACGGCGGCGGCGCTCACCTCGATCACCATCGGGGCGCCGCCGGCGACCCACGGCATCGTCGGCTACCGCATGCGGGTCAACGGCGACGCCGTCCTCAACGTCCTGCGGTGGAAGACGGCGGCCGGCGACGCCCGGGTCTCCATCCCGCCCGAGGACTTCCAGCCGATGCAGCCGTTCGGCGCCACCAAGGCGCCGGTGGTGACCCGGGCCGACGTGGCCGAGTCCGGGTTCACGCGGGCCCACATGGCTGGCGCCCGCATGTACGGCTGGCGCATGCCGTCCACGATCGTGGCCACCGTCGCCGCCCTGCTCCGTGACGGTGAGCGGTTCGTCTACGCCTATTACGACGGGGTCGACAAGGTGGCCCACGAGTTCGGCTTCGGCCCCACCTACGACGCCGAGGTGGTGGCGGCCGACCGCCTCGTCCACGACCTGATCGACGTCCTTCCCGCCGGCGCCGTCCTGCTGGTCGTGTCGGACCACGGTCAGGTCGACGTGGGTGACCGGGTGGTCACGCTCGACCCCGAGGTCGCCGGCCTCACCACCATGCTGTCGGGCGAGGGACGGTTCCGCTGGCTCCATGCCCGCCCGGGCGGCATCGACCGCCTGGCCGAGGCCACCCACCGGCACTACGACGACGTGGCCTGGGTGCGGACCCGCACCGAGGCGGTGGAACAGGGATGGTTCGGCGGGCCGCTGACCCCGGAGGTGGCCGAGCGATTGGGCGACGTGGTCGTCGCCCCACGCAGCCTGCTGGCGGTGCTCGACCCCGCCGACCCGGGTGAGCAGTGGATGCGCTGCCGGCACGGCTCGCTCAGCTCGGAGGAGATGCTGGTGCCGCTGTTGGCTAGCCGGGGCTGAACTGGGGAAGGATCGGGCCATGGCCGACCAGACCCCCGTCATCGCCGAGCCCGCCGCCGTCATCGTCGCCCCCGAGGTTCCTGAGGAGGAGGCCACCGAGTCCGTTGCGTCGCCCGCCAAGGTGCTGCGCATCGGGTCGATGACCAAGGAGCTGCTCGAGGAGGTGCGTCGGGCGCCCCTCGACGACGCCGGCCGCACCCGTCTGCGGGAGATCTACGAGACGTCGGTCCATGAGCTGGCCGAGGGGCTCTCCGGCGACCTGCGGGATGAGCTGGCCCGGCTCAGCTCACCGTTCTCGGCCGACACTCCGAGCGACTCCGAGCTGCGGGTGGCCCAGGCCCAGCTCGTCGGCTGGCTGGAGGGGCTGTTCCACGGCATCCAGGCCGCCATCTTCGCCCAGCAGATGGCCGCCCAGGCCCAGCTCCAGCAGATACGCCGTCCCGGCCTGCCGCCCGGCATGTCGCCACCCGACCCCTCCGGCGACAACGCCAATGCCCGCCCCGGCACCTACCTGTAGGACCGCTCAGACCCTGCGGCTCACACGGGCCCGATCTCTTCGAGCTTGCCGACGTGCTTGCGCAGCTCGGCGCACGCAAAGGCGAAGGCCTCGGCGTCGTCCCGGACGGTCGGCAGGCGCTCGACGAGCTCGGTGACGATCAGGTGGTGGCGGGCGAACTCGTCGACTGCCTGGTTTTCCATTGGAACAGTCTCCATGCGGCAGTCTTCCATGGGAGAGGGGCGCCTACGTCCAGGCGTCAAGCGTGCGGGTCGCCACCTCCACGAGCGTTCGGGCCTGGGGTTCCGGCACGAGGCCGCCATCGCCCGCCCCCATCGCATCGGGCGCATCGTACGCCCCGATAGAGCTTCAGCTCTGCTCTGCCCTCGTCCTGATCACGGCGTTGCGGAGGCGCATGAGCCGCCTGAGGTAGAGCCCCACCGGAAGGTCGGCCACCGGCCCGAGTGACATCCGGAACGTGACGACGTCGGTCATCCTCGTTCCGTTGCCCGACCGATGCCGTTCGTATGGGAGGAAATGGTGCTCGTGGCGGAAGGCGGCGAACGGCCCCCGCACCATCTCGTCGACGAACCGGTGGGGCGGGTCGAACTCGGTGATGCGCGACGTCATCCGCCACTGCACGCCGAAGTGGCGCGCCTGCCAGCTCACCTCCTGGCCCTCGCCGATGAGCCCGGACGTCACCCCACCCGTCGCCCGTTCCTTGGAGGCCATCATCGACTCCAGGTGCAGGTCGATGCTGCGCGACAGGTCGAAGCAGCGGTCGACCGGCGCAGCGACATCGGTGACGATCGTGAAGGCCGGCACGAGGCCGGTCAGCGATCGATGTTCTGGCGGTCCCGGCAGGCGCGGTCGGCCAGGCGGAGGCGGCCGCCGTGGGTGTGGGCCTGGTGGGCGGCGTTGACGATGAGGGGCACGGCGTCGCGCTGGAGGTAGCCGACCTCGCACAGGTCGAGGACGACGTCGAGGTTGCCCTGGGCGTCGATCAGGTCCCGGAGGACGGCGTCGACCCGGGCCCAGTCGTCGAAGGTGATCTGGCCGTGAATGGCCACGACGACGGTGCCGCCGGCCCTGCGGATGCTGAAGCGTGACGTGGGCCCCAACGGACGGGGCGGTTGCTCGCGACCGGCTTCCGTGGGAGCTCCCTTCGACTTGGCGCGGATCCGACAGTCCGCGCTGCCCTCTTCATCGACACGGGAGCCACCAGACTTGAGCGCATGGAGGGCGAAATCCGGATCTTTGTGTACGGCACGCTGATGCCGGACGATGTGCTGTGGCCGGAGCTGGCCCCGTACGCCCGCTCGTGGGAGTGGGCGACCGCCCGCGGCCGGCTTTGGGACACCGGCCACGGGTATCCCGGTGTCCGCTTCGACGACGACGGCGGCGCCGTCCCGGGCGCGCTGGTCTCCCTGGTCGCCGACCGGGCGGAGGAAGGCGTCGAGATGCTCGACCGCATCGAAGACGAAGGCCGGATGTACCGCCGGGTGCAGGTCGAGACGTCCTTGGGCCCCGCCTTCGCCTACGAGTGGCTGGGCCGGACCGATGACCTCCAGCCACTGCCCGACGGGTGGCCCCGTCAGCGGCCGTGATCGCGTAGATCTTCCTTCCACGCCCGGAACCGGTCGTGCACGGTCCCGCCCGGTCCTGCGCCCTGGCCCGAGCCGTCGGGGAGAAGGCGGAACGCGTGCTGGACCTCGAGGGCGTCGGCGGCGATCGCGAGGTAGCAGGTGTCGGCGCCGGTCGGTGGCCCCGCCCGCCAGAGGAGCCAGCCCGAGATGCGACGGATGTAGCCCGCCTCGCCACCGCCGAAGTCCTCCCCGAGGCGCAGTAACTCCGAGGGCGCCTCCACCCAGGCCCGGGCCGGGATCCGCCGCTCGCGCTGCGGGGTGTCGGGCAGGTCCCGGGTGTGGACGGGTGTGTCGTCGATCGGGCGTTCCTCGAAGCGAAGCGTCATGGTGCCCTCAGTTCAGCACTGGGGCGCTACCGTTCCGTCCGTGGGATTTCTCGACCGGGCAAAGAAGCTGGCCGAGCAGGCCAGAGAGGTGGCGGACCAGGCCAGGGAGGTGGCCGAGGGGGCGATCGGGGACGCCCGGGCTCGCTCCGGATCCTCCGACGCCAGCGGCGGCGGAGGGCCGGCGGCGGCGGTGGCCACTGACCCCCGCATGGGTACGTCGTACGTGCCCGGCATGCTCGGGCGGGCCGGCTGGCGGGAGCGCGGGCTCACCGATCCGGCGGCGGTGCTACCGATCGCCGATCGCGACCGGGCCGGCGTGCCCCACACCACCAAGAGCGAGATCGTCGAAGAGCCGTTCGGGATGGGCCGGCGGTGGACGGCCGGCGGGATGGCCGTCGGCCTCTTCTACCAGCTGTACCCCGAGCACGAGGCCTGGGAGCCGCCGGGCGGCAGGTCGCCGGTGGGCGAGATCGCCGGCGCGTCCCAGGCCACCCTCCCCGACGGCCGGGCCCTGGTGTTCGTGGCCGAGGGCGACCACCGGATCGTGCTGGAAACCAAAGGCATCGACGACTCCGCCCGCTCCGACCTCGCGTTCTCGGTGGCCGCCCACCTCGCCTCGAGCTGACGCCGGCCTCGTCGCCGGTCAAGCTGGCGGCGTGGAGACCCTGTTCGAGCTCGTCGGTGCGGTGCTCATCCTCTCGGCCTTCGTGCTGGCCCAGCTCGGCCGGTTGGCGACGGCCTCCGTGCCCTATCTGGCCCTGAACCTGGTCGGATCGGGGATCCTCGCCGTCGTGGCCGCCATTGACGGTGACACCGGGTTCCTGCTCCTGGAGGGAGTGTGGGCGGCCGTCTCCGCCTTTTCCCTGGTCCGGCTCGTCTCGGTCAGATCAGCCGGGCCCGGCGGGTGACCAGCCCCTCGTAGGTGGCGGGGCCCTGGCGCATCGCCCAGTAGGCGGTCACGAGCGGAACGTGGCCGGCGTCGACCAGTGCGTCGTAGCCCACCGTGCGCCGGGTGCGGGCCGTCCGCCGACCGGTGGCGGTGAACCGTGCCTCCCGCTGCACGTGCTCGTCGAGCGCGGCCAGGCCGGTGGGGCCGCCGAGCATGGGCAGGAACCACGTCCCCCAGGAGAAGTCGCTCCGCTCGCCCGGCACGCCGTAGAGCCGGCGGTTGGTGCGGCGCACGAACGCAGCCAGCGCCCGGTCGGGGTCCGCTCCATTGCGCTCCCGCCACCGGAGGAGGCTGCGGGCCAGGCGGGTCGACCGGGCCCGCAGCTTTCGCTCGGTGATCGGGGCCAGGCCGATGACGCCTGCGTCGTAGCGGAAGCCGAGGAAGTCCCACGGCTGTCCCGGCGCGGCGACGGCCGACTTGGACTCGTTCACCTCCAGGCCGCGCTCGGCCAGGCGGGTCCGCACCAGCGCCTCGACAACGGGCAGCTCGTCGGGCGCGGCCAGGGCGACGACGTCGTCGCTGTATCGGGCGTACGTGGCGCCGGTGGCGGCCACCTCGAGGTCGAGCTCGCGCAGGTACAGCGTGGCCAGGAGGGGCGCCAGCGGCGTGCCGGCCATCACCCCCTTCCGGCCGCCGTCGACCACCCGGCCGCCGCGCTCTACCCGGCGGTCGAGCAGCGCCGCTTCCAGCAGCGCCCGCACCGGCCCGGAGGCGAAGGCCTCGGGCAGCCTGGCGAGGAGGTCCTCGACGTGGATCGAGTTGAAGTAGTCCCGGACGTCGAGCCGGACCGCGGCCTTGGCATCGAGGTCGCGGTCGGTGAGCACGCCGCGGAAGGCGGCTCTCGCCCCTCCGCCGGGCAGGAACGACCGGCACCAGGGCGATGCCGCCTCCGCCCCCGCCGGCTGCAGCAGGCGGTTCACGGTCCGGAAGAGCAGCTCGTCGGCGGGCGGGTACTGGAACACCCGCTTCTTGCGGCCGTCGGCCTTGTTCAGCCACGCCTCCCGGGGCGGCGCCGGCCGGTGCCGCCCGGCCAGCACGTCCTCACCGATGCGAAGGTGGGTGCCGGCGGAGACCAGCCGCTCGTACTCGGCGATCCGGTCGCGCCGGCGCGGGCACCGGGTCCTGAACGTGTCGAGGGCGGCGATCCACGGCCCATCGGTGGCCAGGTCGTCGAGGAGCGAGCGGGAGGGAGGTCGCTTTGAAGCGGCATTGCCGCACTCGGAGGTACGCATGACATCCGCCTCCAGGGATCGATCACATCATCGCTCGGTCATGCGCTGCTCCGCCCGGAGGCGCCCGAAGGCATCCCTCCCGCTCGCGGTGTGGACGCTACCGCGGCGCCCCCGCCGTCATGCACGACCCGCCGGCGGCCGTATCCGTAGCCTGGCGAGCGTGGACGGCGTGGAGACGGACCGGCTGCTGCTCCGCCCCTGGCGGACGGACGACCTCGACGCGCTCGCCCCCCTCTTCGCCGAGCCGGCGGTGTGGCGGTTCCCGTTCGGTCGCGGGTTGACCCGGGAGGAGTCGGAGCGGTTCATCGAGCGCCAGATGGGCCGCTGGGCCGCCGACGGGTTCTGCATGTGGGCCGCGGTGGCCAAGGAGGAGCGCCGGCTGATCGGCTTCGTCGGCCTGGCCGTGCCCGTGTGGCTGCCCAAGGTGCTCCCGGCCGTGGAGATCGGGTGGCGGCTGCACCCCGACCACTGGGGCCGGGGCCTGGCCACCGAGGGCGGACGGGCCTGCCTGGGCCACGGGTTCGACGTGCTCGGCCTCGAGCGGATCATCAGCATCTTCGAGCCCGACAACACGGCGTCCGGCCGGGTGATGACCAAGCTCGGGATGCGCGACTGCCTCACCACCGCCGACCCCGGGCACGGTCGGCCCCTACTGGTGCGGGAGATCACCGCAGAGCAGTGGCGGGCGACCGCCGGCGACGGGGACGGCCCGCAATAGCCGGCGCCGTCCGGAGGCGGCGCCGGCGCCGAACCAGCGAACAGATGGACGACAGCCGGAGCACACGACGGGCCATCGGCCTGGCCGCCTTCCTGCTCGTGGCGGGTGTGGCCCATTTCGTGATCCCGCGGTCCTATGAGCGGATCGTGCCACGGCTCTTCGCCGACCCGGCGTTCTGGGTCAGGTGGAGCGGGGTGGCCGAGATCGCATGCGCCGGCCTAATCGCCATCCCGCGCACCCGCCGGCCGGCCGCTATCGCCGCCATCGCCCTGTTCGTGGCCGTCTTCCCCGCGAACGTGCAGATGGCGCTCGACGGCGGAGTCGCGGGCGAGCCGTTCCCCCTGGGCTCGCCGGTGGTGGCGTGGGCCCGCCTGCCGTTGCAGGTGCCGCTGATCGTCTGGGCCTGGCGAGTGGCGCAGTCAGCGGCCCGTCAGGACCGGCCGAGGGCGCGGGCCACGTCGGCGATGTAGGGCTGGTCGACGCAGACCAGGCCGGCCGCCTCGACGGTGGCCCGGGCCGAGGCGGCGTCCTCGTCCGACAACCAGCAGCCGGTGGGGTCCTTCTCGCCGCCGGCGGTCACCCCCGAGTGGACCCCAGACCGCGCCGGCGCCGACGGTACCCGCCAGGTCGACGATCTCCGGCAGCTGGGCATCGGCCAGGATGGCGTGGGCGTCGGTCACGGTGCAGGCTCCTTCTCGACCCATTCTTCACCGCGGGGCCGTTCTCGGCATCGCCGGAGCACGGGAGCGGCACCGGTCCGGCCGGCTCGGTAGAATGACATCGCTGTAGTTCTCATCAACAAGCGGTCCACAAGCCGTCCACAGGAGCCTCCCGTGGGGGATTTCGCCCATCTTCACGTCCACACCGAGTACTCCATGCTCGACGGGGCGGCGCGGATCGACGAGGTGGTGGCCGCCGCTGCGGCCGACGGCCAGCCGGCCATCGGCATCACCGACCACGGCAACATGTACGGCGTCCTCGACTTCTACCGGGCCGCCCGCAAGGCGGGGATCACGCCGGTGCTCGGCACCGAGGCCTACATGGCCGGCGAGAGCCGATTCGAGCGCCCGGTCCGGCGGGGGCGGGTCGACGACACGGGCGGTGAAGGCGGCGAGGGGGAGAAGCTCTACTACCACCTGACCCTCCTGGCCGAGACCAACCCCGGCTACAAGAATTTGATGAAGCTCTCCTCGGCCGCCTACCTGGAGGGCTACTACTACAAGCCCCGGGTCGACTGGGAGCTGCTCGAGCGCCACCACGAGGGCGTCATCGCAACCACCGGCTGCCTGGGCGGCGTGGTCCTCCAGGCCCTCCTGTGCGACGACGTGCCCCTGGCCACCAAGCTCACCGCCCGCCTGAGCGATATCTTCGGGCCCGACGGGCTGTTCGTCGAGCTCCAGGACCACGGGATGGCGGCGCAGCACCGCACCAACCGCCACCTGATCGAGATCGCCCGCGATCTCCACCTCCCGCTGCTGGCCACCAACGACAGCCACTACGTGCACCAGGCGGGCTCCGTCGCCCACGACGCCCTCCTGTGTGTCCAGACCGGCGCCCAGGTCGACGACCCCAAGCGGTTCAAGTTCGAGTCTGACCAGCACTACCTGAAGACGGCGGCCGAGATGCGGGCCTTGTTCGCCGAGGTGCCCGAGGCGTGCGACAACACCCTGCTGATCGCCGAGCGGGCCGACGTCGAGATCGAGTTCGGCAAGGTCGAGCTGCCGGTGTTCCCCCTGCCGCCCCCCTTCGCCTCCGACGACGAGTACCTGCGGCACCTGACCTTCGACGGCGCCCGCGAACGCTACGGCAACCCCGTTCCGGGCCACGTCGCCGAGCGCCTCACCCGCGAGCTCGGCGTCATCGCCGAGATGGGGTTCTCGAGCTACTTCCTCATCGTCTGGGACCTCATGCGTCACGCCCGCGAGAGGGGCATCCGCGTCGGGCCGGGGCGGGGATCGGCGGCGGGGTCCTGCGCCGCCTACTGCCTGCGCATCACCGACCTCGACCCGCTCGGCTACGACCTGCTCTTCGAGGCCTTCCTCAACACCGGCCGGCGCGAGATGCCCGACATCGACATGGACTTCGACGAGCGCTACCGGGGCGAGATGATCCGGTACGCAGCGGAGAAGTACGGGTCCGACCACGTGGCCCAGATCGTCACCTTCTCCACCATCAAGGCCCGGGCCGCGGTGCGCGACGGGTCGCGCGTCCTTGGCTACCCGTACGCCATGGGCGACCGCATCGCCAAGCTGATGCCGGCCCTCATCATGGGCCGCGACACCCCGCTCGCCGCGTGCCTGGATCCGGTCCCCGGCTACGAAGAGGGCTACAAGATGGCCTCCGAGCTGCGGGCCCTCTACGAGACCGATCCCGAGGCCAAGAAGGTCATCGACGTGGCCAAGGGGCTCGAGGGGTTGCGCCGCCAGGACGGCATCCACGCCGCTGCGGTGGTGATCACTCGCGAGCCGCTGACCGAGTACCTGCCCGTCCAGCGCAAGCCGGGCCCCGACGGCGACATCACCAACGCCCCCATCGTCACCCAGTACGAGATGCACGGCGTGGCCGACCTCGGCCTGCTGAAGATGGACTTCCTGGGGCTGCGCAACCTGTCGGTCATCGAGAAGGCGCTCGACCTCATCGCCGTCACCACCGGCAGCCGGCCCGACATCGACCAGATCCCCCTCAACGACGAGAAGACCTTCGAGATGCTCCGCCGGGGAGACTCGGTGGGCGTGTTCCAGCTCGAGGGCGGGCCGATGCGGGCGCTGATGCGCTCGCTCGCCCCCACCTGCTTCGAGGACATCGGCGCCCTGGTGGCCCTGTACCGGCCGGGGCCGATGGCCGCCAACATGCACAACGACTTCGCCGACCGCAAGAACGGCCGCAAGCCGATCACGGGGCCCCATCCCGAGTTCTGCGAGGTGCTGGCCGACACCTTCGGCCTCATGATCTACCAGGAGGGGCTGCTGCGGGTCGCCGAGCGATTCGCCGGGTACTCGGCGTATGAAGGCGACGTCCTCCGGAAGGCGTGCGGGAAGAAGATCCGGGCGCTCATGGCCACCGAGCGTGAGAAGTTCGTCGCCGCCTGCGAGGGCAACGGCTACGGCGCCGGGCTGGGCAGCACGATCTTCGACATCATCGAGCCGTTCGCCGACTACGCCTTCCGGAAGTCGCACGCCTTCTGCTACGGAAAGGTCGCCTACCAGACGGCCTGGCTGAAGGCCAACCACCCGGTCGAGTACCTGGCCGCCCTTCTCACCTCGGTGAAGGACGACAAGGACAAGACAGCGGTGTACCTGGCCGAGTGCCGGACCATGGGCATCGACGTGCTCGTGCCGGACATCAACCGGTCGATGTCGGACTTCACGTCTGTCGAAGGAAAGGTCCCGTTCGGCCTGTCGGCGATCCGCAACGTGGGCGAGGGCCTGGTCGGCCAGATCGTCTCCGAGCGCGACGTGAACGGCCCGTTCGCGGACTTCTACGATTTCTGCCTGCGGGTCAGTCCCATGGTGTTGAACAAGCGCTCGGTGGAGTCGCTCGTCAAGGCCGGCGCCTTCGACTCCCTGCGCCACCCCCGGCGGGGGCTGCTGATGGTGTTCGAGCAGGTCATCGACCGCACCCTGGCCCGCCGGCGGGAGCGCGACCTCGGAATCCAGTCCCTGTTCGGCGATCTGGCCGAAGGACCCGGGTCGGCGCTCGACGAGCGCATGCCCATTCCCGACCTCGAGTTCGAGCCCACCGAGCGGCTGGCGCACGAGAAGGAGATGCTCGGGCTGTACATCAGCAGCCACCCGCTGTTCGGGGTGGAGTCGTCGTTGCGCCGCCACACCGACTGCACGATCAACGACCTGCGTGAGTTGCGTGACGGGGAGATGCGCTGGGTCGGCGGCGTGGTCACGTCGCTGTCCCGGAAGTACACCAAGCGGGGCGACCTCATGGCCACGTTCGTCCTGGAGGATTTGCAGTCCGCCATCGAGGTCTTCGTGTTCCCGCGCACGATGCTCGACTACGGCGCCCTGCTCTCCGACGACGCGGTGGTGTGCGTCAAGGGCCGCATCGACCTGCGGGAGGAGCCGGCGAAGATCATCTGCATGGAGCTCAAGCGGCCCGACCTGAGCCCCGACCACAGCCGTCCGGTGCGCATCAAGCTCGACACGTCCGACCTCGCCGGGCCGACCCTTTCCAAGCTCAAAGTGCTGCTCCGCGAGCACCCAGGGAGCCAACCCGTCTTCGTCCATCTAGACTCAACGATCTTGCGGCTTCCGGACGAGTTCCGGGTGGATGCGGGAAACGGGCTGGTCGCCGAATTGCGCGAACTGCTCGGAGCGAATGGACTAGTGGGATAGACAAGTGATCCCGGGGGAGCACGGCCGACCCATGGCTTTACAGGCAGAGACCAAGGACTGCACGGGGCTGAGCGATTCCGAGCTGTCGGAGATGGCCGACATCTGCGCAGACGGGAGCGCCGGCTACGACGTCGGCATCCTGTCCAAGCAGGTCGAGGAGTGGGTGCTCGTCACCCAGGTGCGCGACGGCGTCAAGCTCAGCGCGTTCTCCTTCTGCACGCTCGAGCGCATCGGGGGCACGCCCTCGGTCATCATCGGCATGGCGTCGGTGAAGCGGAGCCCTCGCCGTGATGCGGTGCTGCGCTGCCTCGTCGGCGAGCAGCTGCGCCGGGCGGTGCTGGCCTTCCCCGACGAGGATGTGCTCGTCGGTACCCGCTTCCTGGATCCCTCCGGGTTCGCCGCCTTCGAGGGCCTGGAGGACATCGTCCCCCGACCCGGGCACAAGGCCTCGGGCGAGGAGCGGGCCTGGGGCCGGCGGCTGGCCAAGCGCTTCGGCGCCGAGGGCCGGGTCGACGACCGTAGCTTCCTCATCACCGGCACCGGCGACACGCCGCCGGCGCTCGACCACGAGTGCGTCGACCCGTCGGGGCTCGACCCTGCCGTCGTGGCGTTCTTCGCCGATCTCGACCGCCCCCGGGGCGACGCGCTGATCGGCTTCGGCTGGGCCATGGCCGAGTACCTGGCCGCCCGCGCCGCCAAGTAGCACTTCCGTACTGTCTCACCCCCGTCGTATGATTTCGGTATGGCTCTGACTGCGACGCGCTTCACCGCCGACGAGTACTTCGCCCTTCCCCCCACAGAACAGCGAACGCAGTTGATCAATGGGGAGATCGTGGTGACAGAGGCGGCCCTGCGCCATCAAAGACTGGCCTTCGAAATCGGCCGCCTGCTGGCCAACTGGCTGGCGGAAAACCCTGGCCGCGGTGAGGCCGGTATGCCAGTCGACGTTCACCTCGATGACTTCAACGTCTTCGCTCCCGACGTGTGGTGGGTTCCGGAGGACGCCCGGCCGGCGCGCGACGCCAAGCGGATCATCGGCCCGCCGGCGCTCGCCGTGGAGGTCCGCTCGCCGTCGACCTGGCGCTACGACGTCGGCGTCAAGAAGCGGATCTACGAAGCGCGGGGTCTGGCCGAGCTGTGGCTGGTCGATACTGCGTCGGACACCGTCCTGATCTACCGGCGCTCGTCACCGAAGGCTGCCGAGTTCGACGTGGAGCTCGAGCTGGCGGCAGGGGAGCAGCTGACCACTCCGCTCCTCTCCGGGTTCGGCCTCGACCTCGCCGCCCTCTTCGACCGCTAGCTAGCGCCCCGGCAGGAGCGCCGCCACCTGCTTGGTGCAGTGGCCGTCGGTCGGTCCGGCCACGACCACGAGGAGGCGGGCGGGCCGGAAGCCAAGGATGCGGGTGAGCTCGCGGGGGGAGGAGCGCCGGCGGCGCAGCCGGTAGAGTTCCTCCGCCAAGCGGCGGTCGCCGAGGGGCAACTGGTGCACGGTGCCCTGCCAGCCGAAACGGCAGTCGTAGCCGACGGGGCCGGCCAGCACCAGCGGTCCCTCGGAGGGCTCCACGATGGTCAGCGACGGTCGGTCGCCCACGATGGTCCAGTAAGGCACGCTCACGCCGGCGAAGCCCAGGAGCGGCCCCTGAGCCGGGTGACGGAGGGCCTGCAGGTACCGCTCGGCCCGGCGGACCGGAAGGGTGCCGATCCGCTCCGGCACCCCGGCCAGCGCCACCGCCTCGGGTCGGACGGTGTCGGGAGGATCCAGCGGCTCGCCGATGGGAGCGGTGGTGACGTCGAACGCCTCCAATGGCTCGCTACCGTCCGTGGGATAGAGAGCCCGTACGAAGGCGCCGGAGTCGAGGTCGACCCCTACGCACCCGTCGGGTTGGGGGGCGAGAACCAGCATGCGCAGCTCTGCGCCTGCGACCGTCACCCGATATCGAACCTCGGTTCGCATGCCGAAATGGTGCACCCCTGTTCACTCAAAGTGGTGGATGGTCTCAACCTCCAAATTGGACGTTGGGGAAATCGGCGCTGCGGCGACGGCGATGATAGGGTCACCTACATAAATCTCTTCGCCTTTGCGAACACTGCGTCCCGGGCCCGGGCGGTCGTCGACGCCGGCGCCACCGGCGTGGTGGTCGACTGGGAGCGCCGGGGCAAGGTGGCCCGGCAGGCGGGCGCCGACACCCAGATCAACGCTGACACCCCCGCGGACCTGGCCGTCGTGCGGGCCGCCACCGCCGGCAGGGTCCTGTGCCGGGTCAACCGCTGGTCGTCCTGGACGGCGGCCGAGATCGACCTGGCTGTGAACATGGGGGCCGACGAGGTGCTGCTGCCCATGGTCCGGCGCCCCGAGGAGGTCGACGCCGCCCTCGAGGCGGTGGGAGGCCGGTGCGGCCTCGGCATCCTGGTCGAGACCACGGAGGCCGTCCGCACCGTCGACGCACTGGTCAGCCGACCGCTGGCCCGGGTGTACGTCGGCCTCAACGACCTGATGATCGACCGGGGAGGGGGACCGCTGTTCCTCGCCCTCGTCGATGGCACGGTGGACCGGGTGGCCGGGGCGGTCGCCGGCGCCGGCATCCCATTCGGCGTCGCCGGCCTGACCCTGCCCGAGGCCGGCCGTCCGGTGCCCTGCCGGCTGGTGACGGGTGCGTTGGCGCGGGTCGACGCCTCGTTCACCTTCCTGCGCCGGTCGTTCTGGGCCGACACCGAAGGGCGCGACCTCAGCGTCGAGGTGCCGCGGATCCTTGCCGCAGTCGACTCGGCCAGGCGCCGCCCCGCAGCCTCGGTGCTCGCCCATCACGCCGAGCTGGCGGCGACGGTCGACCTGCTCACCGAGGACCAAGCGGTGTGAGGGCGCTGGTCACCGGGGCCGGCGGCTTCGTCGGCGCCCACCTCACCGCCCGCCTGCTCGCCGACGGCTGGGACGTGGTGGCGACGGTCCGTCCCGGCTCGCCCGGGCCCGAGGGCGCCACCGTGCTGCCCGCCGACCTGGCCGATCCGGTTGCCACGGCTGACCTGGCCCGGCGCGCCGATCCCGACGTCGTGTTCCTGCTGGCTGCGTCCCGGGTCGCCGTCACCCCGGCCGAGCGGTCGACGACGACGGCCGTCAACGCGTCCAGCGGCGCCTGGCTGGTCGACGCCGTGGGCGACCGGTGCTGCGCCGTCGTGCGGTTGGGGTCGTCCACCGAGTACGGGGCATCCCGGGGGCCGATGGACGAACGCACCCCGCTGCAGCCTCGCGGGTTCTTCGGGGCCACCAAGGCCGCCGGCTCCCTGCTCGTGGCTGCCACCGCCACAGCCCGCGGGCTGCGGGCCACCCTGCTGCGCGCTTTCCAGGTGTACGGGCCGGGAGACCACCCCGGCCGACTGGTCCCCTCCGCCCTGCGGGCGGCCCGATCCGGTGAGGTGCTCCCCCTCACCGGCCCGGGCTCGCGGCGGGACTGGGTGTACGTCGACGACGTGGTCGAGGCCTGCGTGCGGGCCGCGCTGGCTGACCACCTCCCTGCGGGTCAGGTGCTGAACATCGGGACCGGTCGGCAGGTGGCTAACGAAGACCTCGTCGCCGCCGTCGAGCGGGTCAGCGGCCGGCGGGTGAGGGTGGCCGCCGGCGCCCATCCGGGTCGTGCGTGGGACACCGGCTCCTGGGTGTGCGACCCGACGCTGGCCGCCGACCTCCTTGGCTGGGAGGCCAAGGTGGCGTTGGACGACGGCCTGGCCCGCTGCTGGGAAGCCACATGATCGCGGTCGTGACCCCGGTGTATCGCAACGCGCCGACATTGCCGGAACTGGCCCGCCGGCTCGCCGCTGCGCTCGACGGCGGGCCGTGGACGCTGCGCTTCGTGGTCGACGCCTCGCCCGACGACAGCCTCTCCGTCGCCACCCGCCTGGCCGGCGCCGACCCGCGGCTCACGGTGACGGCGCTCCCACGGAACGTCGGGCAGAACCGGGCCCTGCTGGCCGGCGTGGCCGCCGAGACGGACGCGGAGGTGTGGGTCTGCCTCGACGCCGACCTCCAGGATCCGCCCGAGGCGGTGCCCGCCCTCCTGGAGCGGCTGGCCGAGGGTGACGTGAGCGTGGTGTTCGCCGGCCGGCGCGGCGTCTACGAGAGCCGGGCCCGACTGCTCGGCGGGCGGCTGCACCGGGGCCTCCAGGCCCGTCTCTCCGGCGTCCCGGCCGACGCCGGCGCGTTCTTCGCCATGGACCGCCGGGCCCGGGACGGGCTGCTCGCCCTCGACCCGCCGGGCCTCGTCGCCGGGATCGGGGCGGCCGGGGTCAGGAGCGTGTCGATCCCTGTCGCCCGTGACCGCCGCCCGTGCGGCCACTCGGCCTGGACGGGAACAGCCCGCCTGCGCCAGTCCGCCCGGTCGCTGGCATGGGCGGCCCGTACGCATCGTGGGTGACGTCCACGCCGTCGTCTTCGACATCGGCGGCGTCCTCCTCGATTGGGATCCGGGACTCGTCTACCGGAAGCTGATCCCCGAGCCGGAGCGGCTCGAGTGGTTCCTCGCCGAGATCTGCAACACCGACTGGAACGCCACGCTCGACGCCGGCCGCCCGTTCGACGAGGCGTGCGACGAGCTGGCCGCCCGTTTCCCCGAGCACGCCGAGTTGATCCATGCGTGGAAGCGCCAGGACGAGATGATCGCCGGGGAGATCGCCGGCACGGCCGACCTGGTGGCCACGCTGTCCGACGCCGGCGTGCCGCTCTACCTGCTGACCAACATGCCGGCCGGCGTCTTCGCCGCCCGGCGCGAGCGCTACCCGGTGCTGGGCCGGTTCGACGGCGCCGTGGTGTCGGGGGAGGAGGGGGTGCTGAAGCCGTCGGCGGACATCTTCGGACGGCTCCGCAACAGGTTCGGGTTGGTGCCCGCCGAGACCCTTTTCGTCGACGACGTCGAGGCCAACGTCGAGGGCGCCCGGGCCGCAGGATTCCTCGCCTATCGCTTCGTGAGCCCGCCGGCGCTGGCCGCCGCACTGCGCGACCACGGCCTGCCCGTGTAGTTCAGACGGGCCCCCAGCGCTGCACCAGGACCACGGAGCGGCGGCCCTCCACCCGTCGCTCGTCGACCACGCGCAGGCCTCGGCCGGCCAGGTCCCGGTCGAGGTCCTCCAGTTTGGCGACGTCGCCCTTCACGCCGGCGGTGGCCCGGCGGAGCACCCAGACGCTCGACGCCGCCGGCACGGCCGCGGGAGGTAACACGACGTCGACGGCCAGGCCCGGATGGTGCCGGCGGGTGTAGTGCTCGAGGCCGAGCGCGTCCCACCGGGCCGCGGCCACCACCGGCTCACCCGGCCGGTGGGCGGCGGCGATCATGGCCACCGCGCCCCGCACGTCCTCCCGGGGGCCCTTGCCGACGTTGGCCACCGTGGCCACGATCGACGGCACCAGCACTGCGGCCAGAGCCAGGGCTTGCCAGCGGCGGGGGCACCGGGCCACGCCGAGGGCTGCCAGCACGGCCAGACCGATCACCGCCGGCAGCAGGTACCGGTCGATGTAGACCGGGCGCACGAGCTCGGCCACGGTCACCGCCGCCACCGGTGCGCCGACCCAGCAGAGGGCCACCACGCGGGCCTGCCGGTTGACCGCCCGGGCGCCGGCCGCCACCGCAACCAGGGTGGCGACCAGGAGGGCCAGGTGCCCCCCGGACCAGGAGCGGAGCAGGATCCCGGGCACGATCCAACCCACGCCACGGATCCACTCCGCCCCTGACCCGCCCACCCCGTTGGCCAGGGCGACGCCGACGATCGCCAGCGCCGGGACCGAAGCGAGCGCAGTCACGGCCACCAGGGGGAGGGCCTGCCGGCGGCGCAGGATCACCGCCGAGAGAGCGAAGGCCGCCGGCACCAGCAGCGCGAACCAGTGGAGCAGGCCGGCAGCGGCGGCGGCCAGGCCGTAGAGCACCAGCGCCCGGGGCTCGCCGTCAAGCCAGCGGGCCAGGCCGAGGGCGGCGAGGGCGGTGGCCAGCAGCGCCAGCGTGTAGCCGCGGGCCTCGCCGGCGTAGGCCACCACGAAGGGGTTGGTGGCCAGGACGAGGCCGGCGATCAGGCCCGTGCGCCGGTCGGCCAGACGGGCGACGGCCCGGGTGAACACCGCCACCGCTCCGATCCCGGCCAGCAGCGAGAGCATGCGGAGGCCGACCTCGCCGGGACCGAACGGGGTGAGCGCCAGCCACACATGCGTCACTGCGTAGTACGGGGCGTTGTACGACGGCGGGGCGTCGCGGAGGTAGGCGATCGTGCCGTCGCCCCTGACCAGCGCCTCCAGCAGGCGCACCAACGGCAGCGGGGCCACCTCGGCGGTGTACAGCTCGTCGAACCAGAACCCGTACCGGTGGGCGACCAGCCACCCCCCGAGCACGGCGAGCACGAGCGGCGGCAGGAGCCATTCGCGAGCGGGCACCCGGGTCCTGCGGACCGTGCCAAACCGTTGGCCACGTAGGCAGGCCGCCAGAGGGCGGAGCGGTGCTCGGACTGCCATCAGCGGGCGAACGCCAGCACCGGCTCGGGGCAGGACACGGTGACCGGGCTGCCGATCGGGATCGGATCGGCACTGGAGAGCCGGACGAGCAGGCGCTCGCCGCCCGGCAGGCAGACTCCAAGGACCACGTCGTGGCCGAAGTACCGGCGATCCTCGACGGTGGCCGCATCGGGCCCGGCCGGCGAGGTGTCCAGCTGCAGCTGCTCCGGCCGGATGACCACGTCGACCTCGCCGGCGTCGGGACCGCCGGCCGCCCGCAAGGTGCCGAGAGCGGTGTCCACCCGGCCGCCGCCCACCGCCCGACCGGCGAGGATGTTGGCCCGGCCCACGAAGTTGGCGATCCAGAGGTCCGCAGGCCGCCGGTAGATCTCCTGGGGCGGGCCGTGCTGGACGATGATCCCGCTGCGCATCACGGCCACTGTCTCGGCCATGGAGAGCGCTTCCTCCTGGTCGTGGGTGACGAGGAGCGCAGTCGCGCCGGAGGCCCGCAGGACGGCCGCCACTTCGGAGCGGATCTCGTCGCGGAGGGCGGCGTCGAGGCTGCCGAACGGCTCGTCGAGCAGGACCACGCTGGGCCGGGGGGCCAGGGCCCGGGCCAGGGCGACCCGCTGCTGCTGGCCGCCGGAGAGCTCGTGCGGCATGCGCTGTCCGAGGCCGGAAAGCCCCGCCAGCTGGAGCATCTCTTCGACCGCCGAATCGCGCTCGGCGCCCCGACGCACGCCGTACCCCACGTTGGCGGCCACGCTCAGGTGGGGGAACAGGGCCTGCTCCTGGGGCACGATCGTCACCCGCCGGCGCTCCGGCGGCAGGTGGAGGCCGGGACCGGCCACCGTCTGACCCGAGACGCGGATCGTGCCCGCGTCGATCCGCTCGAAGCCGGCGATGGCCCGCAGCAGCGTGGTCTTCCCGCACCCCGAGGGCCCCAGCACCGCGGTGAGCGTGCCGGTGGCCAGCGTGAGGTCCGTCGCGTGGAGGGCCTGCACCGGTCCGAACGACTTCGACACGCCGAGGCACTCGACTGAGTCGCCGAGAGGCGTGCTCATGAGACGGTGGTCCGTCCCCGCCGGGTCAGCAGCCACGTCGGCAGCACGCCGGCGGCCACGAGCAGCAGGGCGGGCAGGGCGGCGTCGCCGAAGGCGCCGGCCTGGGTGGCCGACCACACCCGGGTCGACAGTGTCTCGAAGCCGGTCGGGCCAAGGAGGAGGGTGGCCGGGAGCTCCTTGAGGCAGGTGAGGAACACGAGCGCAGCGCCGGCGGCCACGCCGGGGGCGAGCAGGGGTGCGGTGATGGTGCGGAACACCTCGCGTGGGCGCTTGCCGAGCGACCGGGCCACGTCGTCGAGCACGGGCGGCGCCTGGAGCGCGGAGCCGTACACCGAGCTCACCGCAAGGGGCAGGAAGAGGACGAGGTAGGCGAAGATCAGGACGGGAAGTCGCTGGTAGAGCGGGTTCATGAACCGCACGGTGAAGAACACCAATGACAATGCCACCACGACCCCCGGCAAGGCGTGGCCGACGAAGGCCGACCGTTCGATGACACCGGCCAGGCGGCTGCGGGACCGGGCGGCGAGCAGGGCCACCGGGATGGCGGCGAGGGCGGTGACGCCGGCGCCCAGAACCGACGCCAGCGCAGTGGCGCCGCCGGCCCGCCCGATGCGCCCGAGATCCACCGATGCCTGGACGCTCTCGGCCAGCCACCGCAGGGTGGTGGCGAGCGGGACGGCGAGGCCCAGGACGACGACCGCCACCGGGAGAGCGACCGCCACCCACCGCAGCCGGCCCAGGCTGATGAGCGAAGGGCGACGTTGCGCCCCCCGGCCGGCGGCGTAGTAGCGGCCCCGGCCGCGGGTGCGGGCCTCGGCCGCCAGGATGCCAAGGGTGAACGCGAGCAGCAGGCAGCCAAGGATGGCCGCCGGCCGGCGATCGAAGCTCGACTGGTAGGACTGGTAGATCACCCGGGTGAAGCTGTCGAAGCGCAGGATCGAGACGGCGCCGAAGTCGGACAGCACGTACAGGCACACCAGGAGCGACCCCGTGGCCGCCGCGGGGCGGACCTGGCGGAGGGTGACCCGGCGGAAGGCGGTGGCGGGGCCGTCGCCCAGTGAACGGGCCGCTTCCTCGAGCGCAGGGTCCACCCGCTCCAGCACCGCGGCGACCGGTAGGAACACGTACGGGTAGGAGAGCAGGGTCAGGACGGCGAACGTGGGCAGGAAGCCGGTGAGCGTGGGCACGTTGGACACGAAGGCGAAGGCGGCCACGTAGCTGGGCACGGCCAGGGGGAGAGCAACGACCACCCGCCACATGCGCCGGCCGGGGAGGTCGCAACGGACGGTGAGCCAGGCCAGGGCGATGCCGATGACCGCGCTGGCCAGCGACACGGCTGCGGCCAGGGACAGGCTGCGGACCAGCAGGCGGCCGGTGCGGTCGAGGAAGAGGGTGTCGGCGATCGCGCTCCACCCGCCGCCGCCGGCCCGCACGAGCAGGTAGGCGACGGGCAGCAGGGCGGCCGCGGCGACGGCGCCGGCCATGACGACCAGGCCACTCGGAGGCCGCGGCGCCGCTCTCGTGCTCAGAGCAATCCGGTTTGGCGGAGCAGCTCGAGGGTTTGGTCGAGGTCGGCCAGGTCACCCAGGTTGATGGCCGGGCCCTGCCCGGACTGCAGGGGGGGCAGCCCGGCGGCGGTCGGCACTCCTGGTCGGAGCGGGTACTCGAAGTTCCGGTCGGCGAAGTGGCGCTGGGCCGGCTCCGAGAGCAGGTACTCCATGAAGCGGGCGGCGTCGGCCTGGTGCTTCGAGCTCTTGAGGATGCCCACGCCGGCCACGTTGACCAGGGCCCCTGGGTCGGTGCCGGCCGTGTAGTGGTTGCGGGCGATGACCTTGTCGGGCCCGATTTCCGACTGCAGCTGGAACAGGTAGTAGTGGTTCACCAGGCCGAGATCGACCTGGCCCCCGTTCGCGGCCTTCACGATCAGGTCGTTCGACGGATAAGTCTTGGGGTCGTTGGCCTTGATCCCCTGCAGCCATGAACGGGTCCGGGGCTCGCCCACGGTGATGAGCATGGCGGTCACGAACGATTGGAACGAGCCGTTGGTGGGCGCTAGGCCGATGCGGCCCTTCCACTTCGGATCGGTCAGCGCGAACACGCTGTCCGGCAGCTCGCCCGCCGGCACCTTGCGGGGGTCGTAGACAACCACCCGGGCCCGCCCCGAGACGCCGACCCAGTTGTCGTCGGGGGCCCGGAACTTCTGGTCGACGACTGACGACACCGACGCCGGCGCCGGCCCGAACAGGCCGGCCTCGTCGACCGCTCCGAGGGCGCCGGCGTCCTGGGCCCAGAAGACGTCGGCCCGGGAGCCCCCGCCCTCCTCGGCGATCTGGGCCGCGAGCTCGGCGCTGGCGCCGTACCGCGCCGACACCTTGATGCCGGTGGCCTTCCGGAAATCCTCGAGGATGGGCTTGACCTGCACCTCGGCCCGCCCCGAGTACAGGGTGAGGCCGTCGCCGTCGCCCGAGCAGGCTGAAAGCGCGGTGGCCAGCATCAGCAGCGACAGGGCGACCCGCGTGAACCCTTTCACGGGGCTCCGCCCGTGATCGTCCCTGGACCGGCCTCCCGGGCCGGTCAAGGCTGGAGCCACAGCACGGCGCCGTCGTCCTTCTCGTCGCCGCCTGTGTCGCGCCCGAGGTAGCCCACGGCCGCCACCCGGGAGCCGTCGGGCGACACTGCGACCCCGAAGAACGCGTCGTTGGGGCCACCCACGTCGAAGAGCTTACGGCCGCCCTGCCCGTAACCGGTATCCAGCCCGCCATTCGCCTGGAGCCGCACGACCATGGCGTCGATGTTCGAGCCGCCGGGCTTGCCGCTGCCGACGAGGATGGTCCGCCCGTCTGGGAGCGCCACCAGGTTCCGGCCGCGGTCGTCGTCGCCGGCGACGTTGACCCGGGTGGTGCCGTTGGTGCCGAAGGACCGATCGAGGGCCCCGTCGAGGGTGAACCCATTGGCGATGAGGTCGACCTTGGCCTCGGCGGTGTCCTTGCCGTAGCCGGTGGTGACCAGGCGGTCGCCGGCCAGCGCCACCGAGTACGCCTCGCCCACGTTGCCGAGCACCGGGCGGACGGCGATGCCGGCGTCCCCGAAGGACGGGTCGAGGGCGCCGGCGGGGGTGAGGCGGAACAGCACCGGGGCCACCACGTCGTCGACCGTGGCGTAGCCGGCCACGACCACCCGGCCGTCGGGCAGCTCCACCGCCGTCTTCGGGATCTCCGAGATCCCCGGGCCGACGCCCACCAGCGCGGTGCCGCCGGCGCCGAATCCGGTGTCCCTGCTGCCGTCGGCGTTCAGGCGGACGACGGCGAAGTCGACGTCGGTCCGCCCGGGGCCCACCCCGACCTGGCTGCCGACGACCAGGAGCCGGTCGCCGGTGAGCCTGACCAGGCCCCACGCGGTGTCGCCCCGGTAGGCGGTGCCCTCGGCCACGCCGGTGCTGAGGTCGAGGCGGACCACGCCGCCGGCGCCGAAGGCGGGATCGAGCCGGCCGCTCTTGTCGAAGCGGGCCAGGGCGATGTCGGTGTCCTTGGCCGCCTCACCCGCGGCTGCCGGGTCGTGCTCGACCGGACCGGCAACCACCACCTTGCCGCCGGCCTGCACGACCACGCCGCGGGCCAGCTCCACCGCCTTCCCGCCCCTGGCCACGTTGACGGTGGCCACGCCGTTGGCGCCGAAGCCCGTGTCGACGGTGCCGTCCGGCTGGAAGCGGGTCACGGCCATCATGTGGTCGGCGCCATCGGCCACCCAGCCGGCGGCGAAGAGCCGGTTCGTCGAGTCGAACACCGCGCCAAGGAGCCGGTCGTGCGCCGAGGTCGACAGTGCGGCGGACCGGACCACGTCGAACTGCGGCTGGCCGCCCGTACCGGATTGCGCCGGCGGCGCAGTGGCGGCCGGCTCGCCGCCGCCGCACCCGGCGAGCACGAGGCCGGCAGCGATGACGGCAATGGTCTTCGGGTAGCGCATGGCCAGAAGTTAGTCATGCCTAACTTCTAATGCAAGGGCAACCTAAAGACGCACGAGGATCAGCTCCACGAACGCCTGAACACCCGTCGGGCCCATGTGGGTTCCGTCGTCGGCGAACAGCTCGGGATGCGCGGCGCCGTGCCGGTGCCAGTCGACGAGCACCGCGTTCGGCCACCGGCTGACGCCTTCGGCCAGCACGGAGTTGTTCGGCCCCTCCCAGGGCCGCGACACCTTCACGTTGACCACCACGACCCGCCGGGCGCCTTTCAGCACGTCCATGATCTCGTCGAACTGCGACGACGTCACGGGTCCGTTGTTGCCGAGTTGCAGGATCACCTGCTCGCCGAGCCCGCCACCGTCCCGGAGGGCCCGCGCCAGGCTCACGAGCTCCTTGAACTGCCGGCCGACTTCGGCGTCGATCGAGGCGGCGGGCAGCCGTCGCTCCAGCTCGGCTTTGGCGACGAGGAGCACCGAGTCACCCAGACCGGTGACCCGCCCCTGCGGCAGCACCGGTGCCACGAGCGCCGTCGTGGTCGTGCTGGTCGACGACGTCACGGGAACCTCGGCCAGGGGGGCGGCCACCGTGGTCGTGGGGGTCGGGGTGGCGATCGTGGTCGTGGTCGCCAGCGTGGTGAGGGCCGGCACGGTCGCCGCCGCCTCGGCGGCCTGGATGGCGAGGAACTCCGGCGGAACAGGCGCGGGGCGGGCGACGACCAGCGTGGTGCAGACGGCCAGGAGGGCCAGGCCCACCACCGACGCGCGGACGGCGACCCACGACCCGCCGAGGTCGAATGGGCTGCGGCGTGCCCGCACGTCCGACCAGAGCCGCCCCAGGGCGCCGTTGCGGATGGGCTGCTCGACCACTCGGTAGGACAGGGCGGCGAGGGACACGGTGATGCCGACTCTCAGCCCGAGCAGCGCGTTCCCCGACAGCCGGACGTCGTAGTACTCCCGGGTCAGCATGAGCACCGGCCAGTAGAAGAGGTAGATGCCGTAGGACCGCTTGCCGAGCCACACCAGCGGGCGGGAACCAAGGACGGCGCCGAGCAGGGGAGTGGCGGGATGGGCCACCACCGCCACCAGCACCGCGGTCAACGCAGCGACGCCGAGGAACCCGCCCCGGTACAGCACGTCCGAGAACTGGTTGAGGCCGGCCACGCACCAGCCGAGGCCGGCCAGGGCGAGCACACCGACGCCGCCCAACACGGCCCGGCCGGCGGGACGGGGCGCCTTCTTCAGCTGCTGCGGCTTCCACACGCACGCCAGCGCCGCCCCCAGCAGGATGGCTCCCGCCCGGGTGTCGGTGCCGTAATAGATCCGGGAGGGGTCGGTGCCCGGCTCGTACAGGAAGGCCATCAGCCCGGCCGAGGCCACGGCGCCCGCGAGGATCAACCACACCAGCTTCCGGGCCTTGCGGCGGATGCCGAGACCCATCCACAGCACCAGCGGCCACACCACGTAGAACTGCTCCTCCACCGCCAGGCTCCACAGGTGCTGGAGAAGCGGGGGGCGGCCCGAGGTCTCGAAGTACGACTGCTGCTCGAAGATCAGGCGCCAGTTGCTGACGTAGGCCAGGGCGGCCCGGATGTCGCCCCGCAGGCGGCCGGCCTGGTCGGCGGCGAGGAAGGGCACCACTACCCACACCGCCAGCAGCAGCAGCAGGAGCGCCGGCAGCAGCCGCAGGGCCCGGCGCTTCCAGAACTGGACGACGTCGAGCCACTCGTCCCGGCGCCACTCGGCCAGCAGGAGGGCGGTGATCAGGAAGCCGCTGATGACGAAGAAGACGTCGACGCCCAGGAAGCCGCCCGGCGCCCAACGCACATCGGCGTGGTAGGCGAACACGGACGCGACGGCGAGCGCCCGCAGGCCGTCAAGGGCAGGCAGGTGGGGAAGATGCGGCCGCTCGCCGACGGGCACGGCGGAATCGTACGCTCTCCCATGGAGTTCACGGAAATGCTGCGGAAGCGTCGCATGGTGCGCAGCTTCGAGTCGCAGGCGCTCGACCCAGCGGTCGTCGACCGGGTCCTCGCCGCCGGCCTGCGGGGCCCGTCGGCCGGGTTCACTCAGGGCGTCGAGCTGCTCCTGCTCGAGGGGGCGGACGAAACCGGCCGGTACTGGGAGGCGGCGCTCCCCACCGACCGCCGGGCGGCGTTCCCCTGGCCGGGGCTGCTGCGGGCGCCCGTGCTGGTCGTGGTCCTGTCGTCGGAGACCGCGTACCGCCGGCGCTACGACGAGGCCGACAAGGGCGGCGCCGCGACCCTGGCGGTGCCGTGGTGGCACGTCGACGCCGCCTTCGCCGCCCTCCTCCTGCAGCTGGCGGCGGTCGACGCCGGCCTGGGGAGCCTGTTCTTCGCCACCCACGCAGTGCCGGCGCTGCGCCGGACCTTCGGGTGGCCTGAGGCGTTCGAGCCGGTCGGTACGGTGGCCATCGGCCACCCGGCTCCCGACCGGCCGTCGTCGTCGGTTCTCGGCCGTCCGTCCCGGGCCGCCGGCGACCGGATCCATCGGGGTGGGTGGTGAGCGCCTGTTTCACCGCTCGCAGCCGGGGGAAGCCTGCCCAGCATGTTCGTCTTCACCAAGCGCTCGGGCCAGGCCGGCAAGACCCGCTTCTACTGGTGGCCGCTCCTGCTGTCGCTCGTGCTTTCAGCGCTGCTCACGCTGGTCGTCAACGCCGCCATCCGTTAGCGCGGCGATCAGTTCGTCGGGCGTCTCCACGCTCACCTGCAGCTCGCACACCCCACCGGTATCGCCCGTCGCCCGGGCGTGGACCGGAGGGGCGATGGAGATCGACACGATGCCCTTCGACGACCCGTTCACGAGCGACCGGCCCCGCCACCCAGTTGGCGCCCCATCCGCCCACCACCCCGGAGAACGGCTTGGCGCAGGTGATCGAGCTGCGTGGCACCTTGATGCTGAACAGCCAGTTCATCCGGACCCGCAGGCACTCGTCGTCCAGGGTGATCGACGAGAGGGACGGGCCGGCGCCGAGCACCGACAGGAGGGGCTTCAACCGCCCGTAGCTGAACCGGAACTCCTGGTTCGGGACCATGGAGCGATTCTCGCGCCACGATGGAGGCTGTGAGCTCGACCACCTGCCCCCACGGCCTCTCTCGGACCCAGTGCCAGATCTGCCGGGTTCTCGAGCCCACCCCCGTGCCCGCCGGCCGGGCCAATCGCCCCGACCGGGCCCGCTCCGGGCTCCCAGGGAACATCGCGGTGGTGGCGATCGTGGCCGTCGTCGGCTTCGTGGTCGTGGGCGGGGTGGCTGCCGCGTTCTTCGCCGTCCTGCGCATCATCGAGCTGCTTGCCGTGGCTGCCATCGCCGGCTGGGTCGGCTGGAAGGCCGGCGTCCGCCAGGGCCGGCGGAGCCGTGGTTAGGCCAGCAGCCCGGCGGCCCGCAGCTCCTGCGCGTTCGGGCCCCTGTTCTCACAGCACGCCAGCAGCGACCCGTCGACGACGACGGCCGGGACGGTGCGGATGCCCATCGCCTCGGCCTTGTCGGCTGCAGCGCCGTCCTGGCTCATGTCGTGGACCACGATCTCGTGGCTTGCGTCGATCTGCCCCCGCAGCTCCTCGATCGTGCGATGGCATGTGGGGCACCCGGCGCTGAAGATCTCCACGTTCATGGACCGGACGGTAGACCTTCCATCCCAGGGGAAGGTCAAGGGGTAGCGTGCGGTCATGAAGATCGGTGAGCTCGCCGACCGCCTCGGCGTCACGACCAAGAGCATCCGCTTCTACGAGTCGATCGGCCTGATGCCCGATCCGGCCCGCACGCCCTCGGGATACCGCGACTACGGCGAGGACGACGTCGAGCGCCTCACCTTCGTCAAGACCGCCCAGCGTCTCGGCCTCAGCCTCGACGAGATCAGCGAGATCATCGCCTTCCGGGACCGTGGCCAGCAGCCCTGCAACTACGTCGCCGGCGTGTTGCACCGCCAACTGGCCGACCTCGACCGGCGGATCGGCGAAATGCAGGCGCTGCGCGACCAGCTCACCATGCTCGAGGCCAAAGCGGAGCGCGGACGCGACGGGGCGGCGGCCTCCTACTGCAGCATCATCGAGCACGCCCGCCCCTGAACCTCTCACGGCGGCCGCGCACCCTGCCGCGCCCGGTTGTGGAACCCACACGCCACCCGGCCGTTGTCGTCGGTGGTGAGCCCGCCCTGCGCCCAGGGCTGTACGTGGTCGATCTCACACTGGGTGGCGGGCGTGTCGCAGGTGGGATGGAAGCACTCACGATCCCGGAGCTGCACCGCCCGCTTCGTGCCTCCGGAGAAGATGCGCCGGCGCACACCGACGTTTTTGATCCGGTCGGGGCCGTCGAAGACCACCCGCTCCACCCAGCCCTCGCCCAACCAGCGGGTCAATGAACCAGGAGCGACCACGGTGCCCTCGGCCAGCTCACAGACACGGGCGACGGTGTCGTAGTCCACCAGCACGCTGAACAGCGGCTCGGGCAGCCGGGAGCCGGCGGGCAGGCCCTGGGCCCGAGGTGAACGGGCCAGAACCACCAGCGCATCGGCCCGGCGCTGGGCTGGCGTGCGGGCCAGGTCGCCGGCGCACACCCGATCGCCCACCCGTTCCTTGGCTTCGGCCCAGTCGGCCTCGAACAGCTCGGTCTCGATGCGCCGAAGGGCGTTGGCCACCACCGAGCCGTCGAGAGGATCGAAGAGACCGTCGAGGGCCACGGCGCCGCCGAACGTCGTGGACTCGTGCAGGCGCCGGTCGGCCCGCTGGCGCTCCGATGAGCGCTCGGTGCCCTCGGGATCGGCCAGCTGGCCCCAGTAGGCCAGGGCCCTCATGAACAACTGGTAGCCCAGCGTCCGGGCCTGCTCCACCAGCATGGATTCGTCCCGCCCGAAGCACGCCGCCGTCTCCGCCGTGCGGGCCGCAGCGAAGGCGCACACATGCGCCTCGCCCACATCGCCGGCCAGCCACGCCGCCTCCACCACCGGCATGGCCCGCAGGGCCCGCCCCAAGGCGCACCCGCCGCCGGGCCGCCTCCTTGGGCACGTCACAGCGATGAGCGATCCACGATGAGGCGGAACGGGCCCCGTCGGCCTCCCAGGCCCCGCCGGCGTCGAAGGCCGCCACCGCCCGCGTGGTCACCGCACGGAGCCGCTCGAGCTGGCGGTGCAACAGCACCACCGTCTCACTGTCGCCCAGCCACACAGGATCGCCGGCGCACAGCGCGTCGACCACCGCCACCAGCTCATCTGTCACCACGAAGCGGCCCCCAAGAGAGGGAGGGACCTGGCAGGGGGGAAGTGCCTGCCGCCACCGTACTCGAACACGTGTTCGGCTGTCAAGATATTGCGCATGGAGCAACGCACCCTTCGTGACCTGACCGTCTCCGCCATCGGACTGGGATGCATGGGCATGTCCGAGTTCTACGGGCACGGGGACGATGCCGAGTCCGTGAAGGTCATCCACAGGGCCATCGGGCTCGGGTGCACGTTCCTCGACACGGCCGACATGTACGGGCCGTTCACCAACGAGCGGCTCGTGGGCCGGGCCGTCGAGGGCCGCCGGGACGAGGTCGTCATCGCCACCAAGTTCGGGAACGAGCGCCGGGAGGACGGTTCGTGGGTGGGCGTGGACGGCAGTCCCGAGTATGTGCGGGCCGCATGTGACGCCTCCCTGCAGCGCCTCGCCGTCGACCACATCGACCTCTACTACCAGCACCGGGTCGACACCCAGGTGCCGATCGAGGACACCGTGGGCGCCATGGCCGAGCTGGTCGCCGCCGGCAAGGTACGCCATCTCGGCCTGTCCGAAGCCGCAGCGGACACGATCCGACGGGCCGACGCCGTCCACCCGATCACCGCCCTGCAGACCGAGTACAGCCTGTTTACCCGCGACGTCGAAGCGCAGATCCTCCCCACCGTCCGTGAGCTGGGTATCGGGTTCGTGGCCTACAGCCCGCTCGGCCGGGGATTGCTCACCGGCGCCATCCGTTCCCACGCCGACCTGCCCGAGGGCGACACCCGGGCGGACCGCTTCCCGCGCTTCGGCGAGGAGCACTTCGACCACAACCTGGCCCTCGTCGACTCGGTACGGGTGCTCGCCGAGCGGAAGGGTTGCACGCCGGGTCAGGTCGCCATCGCCTGGACGCTGGCCCAGGGCCTGGACATCGTCCCCATCCCGGGCACCAAGCGCCTCAGATACCTGGAGGAGAACGTCGCCGCCGCGGAGGTCACGCTGGACACTGACGATCTGGCCTGGATCGACGCCAACGTCGGCCGAGCCCGCGGCGACCGCTACGCGAACATGGGCACGGTCAACCGCTAGAGCTCAGCTGCCCCTCCAGGGAGCCGACGTCGGACACGGGCGCCTGGCAGGCGTAGTTCCGGCAGACGTAGGCCATCCCGTCCTTGCGGTCCTCGAACAGCGGGGACGGGTACTGCTCGCCCCAGGCCAACACGGCGTTTGGCAGGTAGCGGGCGTGGACCGCACCCACCAGATCCACCCGGTCACCAATCACCGCGATCTCCGTCACCCCCGACGCCGACAGGTCGGCGGCGGCCAGGGCCCGGCTAAACGCAGTCGGGTGCTGGCCGACGAGGCCGGCCAGCAGCGAGAGGATGTCCTCGCCCCTCTGGGTGTAGTAGCCCTCGCCGACGAGGGCGCCGAGGCGTAACAGGGCGACGGCGGCGTTGCCGTTGGCCGACGGCACGGCGTTGTCGATCAGGTCCTTGTTGCGGGTGATGAGGGCCTCGGCGTCCGAGCCGTTGGTGAACAGCCCGCCGGCCTTGTCGTCCCAGAAGAGCTCGAGCATGGCGTCGGCGGCGGTGCGGGCCTCGGTGATCCACCGGGCTTCGCCGGTGGCCTCGGCCAGCCGGGTGAAGGCGTCGACGATCGCCGCGTAGTCGGCGGCGAACGCCAGGTGGCGGCCGGGCCTGCCGCCCTGCCAAGCCCGGAGCCAGCGGCCATCGGGCCGGCGCAGGTTGGCCAGGAGGAAGCCGGCTGCGGTACGGGCGTCGTCCAGCCAGTCCCCCCGGCCGGTGGCGGCGGCGGCCTCGGCCAGTGAGGCGATGAACAGGCCGTTCCACTCCGTCAGCACCTTGTCGTCGAGGCCGGGGCGCACCCGCTTCTCCCGGGCCTCGAACAGCACCCTGCGGGTCTCCTCGACGGCCGGCGGACGGACCAGCTCGTCACCGACGGGGCGGCGCAGGATGTTGGCCCCCTCGAAGTTCCCGCCGGGCGTGACGCCCCACCAGGCGATGGCGTCATCGGCCGCCACGCCCGGCAACTCCCGGATCTCGGCCTCCGACCACACGTAGAACTTGCCTTCGACGCCCTCTGAGTCGGCGTCCTCGGATGAGAAGAAGCCGCCGTCGGGGTGGCGGAGGTCACGGCGGACGTAATCGATCGTCTCCGTGAGCACCTGCAGGTACTTCTCCTCGCCGGTGACCTGCCATGCGTGCAGGTACTCGGCGACGAGCAGCGCCTGGTCGGTGAGCATCTTCTCGAAGTGGGGCACGAGCCACTCGACGTCGGTGGAGTAGCGGGCGAAACCGCCCCCCAGGTGGTCGTAGATGCCGCCGGCGGCCATGGCGTCGAGGGTGACGGTGACCATGCCCAGCGTGTCCTCATTCTCGTCCCGCAGGTGGGCCCGGAGCAGCAGCTCGAGCAGGTCGGGCTGGGGGAACTTGGGCACCGGCCCGAAGCCGCCCCACCTGTTGTCGAACCGGGCCAGCAGAGTGTTTCGGGCCGCGACGAGGGCCTCCGGCCCGGGAATGGGGGCGCCCGTGGATGCGATCTCGCCGGCCCGGCCCAGGGCCGCAGTCAGTTCGCCGGCCTGGGTGAGGGCGTCGTCGCGCCGCTCGTCCCACACCTGGGCCATGGCCTTGCACACCTCGGTGAAGCTCGGGAGCCCGTGGCGGGAGGTCTTGGGAAAGTAGGTGCCGCCGAAGAAAGGCCGGCCGTCCGGCGTGAGGAAGACGGTCATGGGCCAGCCGCCGTGGCCGCTGAGGGCCTGCACCGCCTCCATGTAGATGGCGTCGACGTCGGGCCGCTCCTCCCGGTCGACCTTCACGTTCACGAACAGGTCGTTCATCACCGCCGCCGTTTCGGTGTCCTCGAAGGACTCGTGGGCCATCACGTGGCACCAGTGGCACGCCGCGTACCCTACGGACAGCAGGATCGGCCTGTCCTCCTCCTTGGCCCGGGCAAAGGCCTCGTCGCCCCAGGGATACCAGTCGACCGGGTTGTCCTTGTGCTGCTGGAGGTACGGGCTGGTTTCCTCAACGAGGCGGTTCATGGGGTCGAGCGTAGAGACTGGTGGCGATGGTCCGGAACCTGAGCGAGATCCTGCTGGCCGTCGCCGTGGGTGGGATGCTCGTCTCCGCCGTGGTGCGGCTGCGCCGGGGCCAGGCTCGACCGAGTCTGTGCCCCGGCTGCGGCCGGACGGTCTCGCGGGTCTACGACGCTTGCCCGCACTGCGGTACTGCGCTCTAGACGGGCGTGCGGTCCTCGGTCTCACCCGGCATGGGGGTGGACTTGGTGTTCGGCATGGTTTCGGGCTTGGTGGCGTCGGTGTTGGGACTGGCGGTGGCCCAGTGGTCCATGGCGCTGCCTCCGGGCTGAGCGCCCGCACCGGACATTGCCGGACCGTCTTCGGGGCTCTCCTCGTTGCCGGCGTCGCGGGCTTCGGGCTCGCCCTTGGCCTCCTCGTGAATTCCTCCGCCCTGTACGCCCTCGACCTCGTGGTGACCTTCTCCTGAGGAATAGTTCGACATGCAGCTCACTCCTTTTCGGCGACCCGGTACTCGTCGCAGACAGATACTTACCCGCTCCGGTACCCCGAGCAACCGTTTGGGTAGGGGGTGGCCATGAACGCAACCGTCCTGTGGGTCATCGCCGTCATCCTTGCGATCGTCGGCATTTTCCAGATCCTCCAGGGCCAGGTGATCTTCGGGATCATCCTGTTTGTCGCCGCCGCTGCGGTGGGCCCCGGCGGGTGGTCGGTGTTCCGCAACCGGGCGTAACTTTCGCGGCAGGATGGGCGCACGATGGCGCCCGCCGACCTCGAAACCTTCCGGGCCGATGCCCGGGCATGGCTGGCCGAGCACGCCGGCCTCCGCGGGGTCGACGCCGACTCGGACAGCGCCTCGATCGCCTTCGCCGACATCGACGACACCGATCGTCTCGAACGGGGCCGGGCGTGGCAGCGCGAGCTCCACGCCGGCGGATGGGCGGGGCTGGGGTGGCCGGTCGAGTACGGAGGGCGTGACCTTCCGTTGTCGTTTCAGGCGGTGTGGGCCCAGGAACTGAGCGCGGCCGGGGCGCCGCCTCCGATCAACCTCCTGGGCGAGGCGGTCGCCGGCCCCACCATCCTGACCCACGGCACCGCTGACCAGCAGCGGCGGTTCTTGCCTCCCATCCTCACCGCCAAGGAGATCTGGTGCCAGCTCTTCAGTGAGCCCGGTGCCGGATCCGACCTGGCGGCGGTGAGCACCCGCGCCACACGTGACGGCGACGGGTGGGTGGTCGAGGGCCACAAGATCTGGAGCTCCGGCGCCCATTACGCCGACCGGGCGGTGTTGCTGGCCCGGACCGACTCGCACGTCTCCAAGCACGAGGGCTGCACGTACTTCCTCCTCGACATGCACCAGCCCGGCATCACCGTGCGGCCCGTGCGCCAGATGACCGGTGGGGCGGCGTTCGACGAGGTCATCCTCGACGGCGCCCGCATCGCCGACGAGGACCGCCTCGGCCCGGAGGGCGGGGGATGGGCGGTCGCCCGGACCACGCTCGCCCACGAGCGCCTGCAGCTCGGGCTCGGGCTGGCCCGGGCCGGCGGCAGCGTCGAGCGGATCCTCTCCGAGCTGCGGGCGCGAGGCGTGGCCGACGACCCGATCGTGCGCCAGATGGCCGCCCAGCTGGTGATCGACGCCCGCTGCGCCCAGATTTTGGGGTGGAACCTTCTGGGCCGGCGCCTGCTCGAGGGCGGCGGGCCTCCCGGCCCCGAGGCGGCGGTGGCCAAGTTGGCATCGGGCCGGGTCACCCGCCGCTACGACGAGCTGGCCGAGGCCATGCGGGGCGCGGGCGCCATGGTCAACGACGGGTACACGCGCCTGCAGCTGTGGGCGCCGGCCGCCCGCATCGCCGGCGGCACCGACGAGGTGCTCAAGGACGTCATCGCCGAGCGGGTCCTCGGCCTACCCCGGAGCGGCTGAGTGGCCTCCATCCTGCTGGTGGAGGACGACCCGTCGGTGCGGGAGGCGGTCGGGATGGCCCTCGAGGGCGACGGCCACCGGGTCACGACGGCGGCCACCGGCGACGAGGCCATCGAGCGCTGGCGCCAGCACCGGCCCGAGCTGGTGCTGCTCGACGTCATGCTGCCCGGGAAGGACGGCTTCGAGGTGTGCCGGGCCATCCGGGCCCACGACCAGGTGCCGATCATCATGCTGACCGCCCGCAGCGACGCCATCGACATCGTCGTGGGCCTGGAGTCGGGCGCCGACGATTACGTCACCAAACCGTTCGAGACCCGGGTCCTGCTCGCCCGGATCAAGGCCGTGCTCCGTCGCCAGGAACGTCCGGCGGGCGAGCCGGTGCTGCGCTTCGGCGACCTGGTGATCGACCCGGGAGGGATGGCTGTGACCCTGCGGGGCGTCGACCTGCGCCTGACCCCCACCGAGCTGCGCCTGCTGCTGGAGCTGGCCCGCCGTCCCGGCCAGGTGTTCACCCGGGCCCTTCTCCTCGAGCGGGTGTGGGACTACTCCTACCTGGGCGACTCCCGCCTGGTGGACGTCTGCGTCCAGCGCCTGCGGGGCAAGATCGAGGACGACCCCGCCCACCCCACCCTGGTCCAGACCGTGCGGGGGGTGGGGTACAAGCTGGTTCCACCTGCGGCATGACGAGGATCGTCTCGGTCTCGCGGTTGCGGCCCCGGCTGGTGGCCACGTTCGCCCTGGTCGCGGTCCTGACGTCGGCGGGGGTGGCGGTGACCTCGTACTACCTCACCCGGGCCCGGGTGCTCCAGCGGGCGGAGACGGCGGCCGAGGCCGAGGCCACAGCCGTGTTCGCCGACGCGGTGGCGACCCTGCCCGACAATCCGACCCGGCCCCAGATCCTCGCCCTGGTCGAGCGGCTCAAGGCCCGGGGCGGGGCTGAGTTCGACATCGTGGCCGTCGCCGCCGACGGCACCTTCGAAACCACGTCGCTCTCCCTGTCGGCCGACTCCGTGCCCGGTGCACTGGCGAGCCCGGTGGACCGCAGCCGCATCGGCCTCGTGCGGGCGACGGCGGCCAAGGAGCAGTTCGTGGTGGTCGGCGCCCGTCCCGCCGGCGGGCCGGCGCTCTACCTGTTCTTCCCGCTCGACAACCCGCTCGACGACCTCGAGCTCCTGCGGAATGTCCTGGCTGCCGCCGGCGTGGCCGCCGTCCTCCTCTCGGCTCTCGTGGGCGCCCTGGCCGCCCGGGGGCTCCTGCGCCCGCTGCGGGAGACCCGAAACGCCGCCCACCGCCTCGAGGTGGGCCTCCTTGGCACCCGGCTTCCCGAGGAGGGGGGCGACGAGTTCGCCGACCTCGGCCACGCTTTCAACCGCATGGCCGAGGCGCTGGAGAAGTCGATCGGCGATCTCCGGGCCCTGGAGGCCAGCCATAGGCGGTTCGTGGCCGACGTGAGCCACGAGCTACGCACGCCGTTGACCGCTCTCACCACCGCGGCCGACGTGCTCGAGAGCCACCGGGACGGGCTCGACGACGCCGGCAGCCGCGCCGCCCGCCTCCTCGTGCGGGAGTCCCACCGTCTGGCCACCCTGGTCGAAGACCTCATGGAGATCTCCCGTCTCGACGCCGGCGCCGCCCCGATGTCGTGGGAGCCGGTCGACGTCGCCGGACTGGTCGGCTCCGCGGTGGCCACGCGCGGCTGGGGTGACCAGGTGGAGATGCGCAGCACCGGAGCGGTGACCACCGTCGCCGATCCCCGCCGGCTCGACGCCGTCGTCGCCAACCTGATCGGCAACGCCCAGGAGCACGGCCGGCCGCCGGTCCGGGTCCTGGTCACGGCCAGCGCGGAGGAGGTCGTCGTCGTGGTCGACGACGCCGGCCCCGGTATCGCCCCCGACCACCTGGACCGCATCTTCGACCGCTTCTACAAGGCCGATCCGGCTCGCCCCGGCGGCCGGGGGTCCGGGCTGGGGCTGGCCATCGCCCGGGAGAACGCCCGCATGCACGGCGGCGACCTCACCGTCGCCAGCCCGCCGGGCAGCGGCGCCACGTTCACCCTCCGGCTGCCCCGGCGTGTTGCCGAACCGTTACCCGCCGGCGATCCCACCGTGACCACCGCCCGGCATGATCGGGTCCTATGAGACGCATGCTCGGAACGGTGGCGGCGCTGGCCCTCCTCACTGCGGCCTGTGGGAGCGGCGGGACGACCGATGTCGGGGCCGTCCCCGACCGGCCGTCGACGTCGGTGGAGCCGGCCGCCCCCTCGACCGGCCCGGGGACCGGAGACACGGTGCCGGCCACCACCGCCCCGGCCTCGACCACCACCGAGGTGTCGCTGTGGTTCATCCGGGGCGAGACGCTCGAGCCGGTGAAGAGGCAGGTGCCCAGGGTCCCCGGGATCGGGGCCGAGGCGGTGAAGGCGTTGGTCGGCGGACCGACGACGGCCGAAACCAGGTCCGGACTGCAGACGGCCGTCCCCCGAGACACCCGCTTCCTCGGCCTGGTCATCGATGCCGGCGGCATCGCCAAGGTCGACCTGTCCCGCAGCTTCGAGTCCGGTGGCGGAAGTCTCAGCATGACCCTGCGCCTGGCCCAGGTGACCTGCACGGTGAACCAGTTCCCCACGGTGAAGGGCGTGCGGTTCGCCCTGGCCGGCGAGCTCGTCAGCGTGTTCTCGGGCGACGGCATCGTGATCGACCGGCCCGTCACCTGCGACAGCTACCGCCAGGTGCTGGGCCAGCCGGGCAGCGCGGCCACCTTCGCCGGCATCTGGCCGTTCGCCACCAAGGCCGAGCTCGACGCCTACGCCGGCGGGACGGACCGGGCCTTCAACGACCCAGTGGTGACGGCTCGGGAGTTCGCGACCAGGTACCTCGGTATGCGCGACCCCGTGAGTTTCACCTCCCAGGCCACCAGCGACGGCTCGGCCCAGGTCCGTCTCGGCTTCCGGTTCGGCGAAGGCAACACGCCCGTGCCCAACCCTCAGCCCACGTTTACGGTCGTTCTCCGCCAGCTGGGGACCCAGCCCGGGTCGGGCCCGTGGACGGTCACCGGGGCCACGTCGGCCAACATCGTCGTCACCACGCCGGCAGCGGGCGCCCCGGTGCGCTCACCGGTGCGCCTTGCCGGCCAGGCCCACGCCTTCGAGGGCACGGTGAACGTCGAGGTCCGCGAGGACGGCATGCTGGCCGGCCAGTCGCTGGGCAAGGGCTTCGTCACCGGCGGCGGCGACATGCTGCGGCCCTTCACCGGTGACGTGACCTTCCGGGCGCCCTCCAAGCCCGCCGGCGCCCTCGTGTTCACCGAGATCAGCGCCGCCGACGGCCAGGGCATCCTGCGGGCGGCCGTGGTGCGGGTGACCTTCTAGCTACTTCACCTGCCAGGGAGCCGGGGTGCGGAACTCCTCGGCCTCGGTGATGGCGGCAAACGTCTTCGAGTTGGCCGCCTGCCAGGACCAGAACGACACGCCCTGGGCGCCACCGGCCTCGGCGAAGCGCATGAAGCGCCACAGCTCCTCGGGCGGAGGCACGCCGGGCCGGCCGCCCTCGGGGGCGCCGTCGTAGGCCTGGCCCACCGGGAAGATCGGCTTGCCGAACTTGGCAAGGTCGCGGAGGGCGCCGGTGACGTCGGTGTCCGGCTGGCGGTTCAGCCAGTAGACCATCGGGGCGATGGCGTCGAAGGAGGCCACCACCTCGGCGTAGGGGTAGTTCTGGGCCGGCGACGGCCGGGGGACGGTGGCGATCAGGGGGAACGAGCTGCCGACCGCGTCGCGGAGGGCCTTTCCGTACTCGGCGGCGGCCGGGCCGGAGATGCGGGTGCCCTCGCTCCGGGTCTCGATGTCGGCCGAGAACCCGTCGATGCGGTGCTTGCCGGGGGCGCGGTGGTCGATGGCCGCCTTGGCCCGCCGGACGTCCTCTTGCGGGTCGATCAGCCGGGGAAAGTCCCAGCCGTAGACCAGGAGCCCGGCCTCGTGGGCCGCCGGGAGGATCTGGTCGAGGAAGGGGCCGGCGTAGAACCCGCTCCAGCTCGATCCCGTCCGCACGTACAGGTGGCTCAGGCCGGCGGCCCGGGCCTTGGCCACGATGGCGGCGACATTGCCGTTCTCGGTCTTGTCGGGTTCGTACAGCCACATGCCTTTGCCGTAGGGCAGGAGGTCCTGCACGGGGGGCCGCTTGACCACCGAGGCGTCGGCGTCGCGCAGGCCGAGGTGCTCGCCGACGAACCGGCCCACGGCGCCGGGCGCCTCCAGCGGGGTCACGCCGGCTGCGGCGCCGAGGCTGACGACCATGAGGATGACGACCATGACCAGGTTGGCGCCGGCCAGCCTCCGCTCCTGCGAAGGAGACCACAGCCGGGTCCGTGCCTCCCGGTGCCGGGGCTGGGCCTGCGCCTCTTCAGCCGACCGGGCGCCGAGACCACTGACGGTCGCCCGCAGTTCGGACGCCGGTTGTTCGGACGAAGGTTGTTCGGCCGCCGGCCTCTCCTGCAGTTCGAGCATGGACTCCCCCGAGAGCCACGTCGCTGCGCCCTCCCACGCTCTCCGTGGTTTGTACGCGCGCCGAGCGTGACTTCTCCCCTCAAGGTCAGGTAGTTCGCCATTGCTCGCCTCAGTCCCTGCCAGATCCGAGAAAAATGTTGTTTGATCACCTGCTTACGTGGGTAAAGCGGTGGCGTTCGTACGTCAGACGTGCTCGGTGGCGATGTCCAAGATGGCTGACACGAATCCAGGAAGGGCGACGACGGTGACGACGGCCAGGACGATGCGGCCAGCGACCGCCGCCGCGTGGGAACGGAGGGTCTTGACGACTGGCCGGGCCCGGCTGAGGCCGACAGCCAGGAGGCCGACGACCGCCAGGATCACCGCCACGGGCGCGGCAGGAACAAGCAAAAGGAGTGGGGCGTACGCGAGCAGTGTTCGCCGCCTCAGCGATGGGGGCGGCAGAGCTCGGCTGTAACGCCCAGCCAGAGCGGCGACAAGCATCCCGTGCACCACCACGAGGGCCGTGAAGACGAGCACGGCCACCCACCCGGGCCCGACGATGCCGAAGTCGGGGTTGTCGGCCCGTAGTGGGTCGAGGCGGGGCGCAGCGATGATGAGCAGCAGGATCCCGTAGGCCAGCCCCCCCAGGCGACCGGGCGGCAGCCACCGCATGATCAGCAGGTAGAGGGCGCCGGTCGCCAAGCCGAAGAACAGCGCAGTGAACACGATGAAACCGATCGATCCGCCTGTGGTGATCCGACCGACGATCTCTTCCGCCTCCGTCTCCTGCCCCTGGGCCACGTCTCCGGCGGTGGCGGCGAGGAGGCGCATGGCGAGGCGGCCACCAGCGCCGGCAACGAGGAGGCCCGAGCCGATCCCGGACACGACCGCCACGGCCACATACCAGAGATAGCGGGAAGCAACGACGCCGGGCGGGGGAGAATCGTCGCCCTCTCCCGGGTCCTCGGACCGGCCGACGGCGAGTCCACCCCACCTGACCACCGCGGCGATTCCGAGCAGCACCAGCACGCCACAGGTGAGCATCACGACCATGGCCAATGGTCTCAGCCGAGCCTCTCCCGCTCAAGGTGCAATGTCGTTCCTGAGCCATCTCGTCCGGCGGGTCTCCATCCGGACACGAGGCAGCAGAACGAAGGTGGTCTGGCCCTGCTGGCGGACTGCCCTGGCCCTCGAAGCCTCAGACGCTGTTCGTGAAGTTTCCGCTGGCAGGGGGCCAGATTGCCGCGACTCGGGTGCTCGGAGGCCATAGGATGTAAATCGTGGACTCCGACCCGGTGGCAAAGAGTTTGACCTGGCGT
>Ga0136633_1000211_pt1 | contig 44516 bp, 48 predicted proteins | sample AntDrymeUQ832206_2_FD_105494 | JGI IMG/M metagenome (GOLD analysis project Ga0136633, IMG submission 105494) | Polar desert sand microbial communities from Dry Valleys, Antarctica - metaG UQ83 (22.06) | ecosystem: Environmental > Terrestrial > Soil > Desert | place: Antarctica: Dry Valley... | reverse complement strand
CTGCAAGTTTCCAGTGGCTTTCTGCAAGTTGTTAAATATCTTGCAACGTCGGGTCCGGTCCGTCATCATGCGGTGATCGGATCCCCCGGAGAACGGCATGCGACCCAGACTCAGCGACATCGCCCGCATCGCAGGGGTCAGCGAGGCGACGGTGAGCCGGGTGATCAACGGCAAGCCCGGTGTGGCCGAGCCGACCAGGCGGTTGGTGCTCGACGCCCTCAGCGACGTCGGGTACGCCGATGTCCCCAGCCGTCCCCATCACACCGGGCTGGTGGGGATCCTCACCCCCGAGCTCGACAACCCCATCTTCGCCACCCTGGCCCAGTCGATCGAGGCCAAGCTGGCCCGCCACCACTACGTGTCGGTGATCTGCCCGTCGACCGCCGAAACCATCAACGAGCAGGACTACCTCGACCATCTCGTGCAGAGCCGGGCCGCCGGGGCGGTCATCGTCAACGGCCGCTACGCCGGGGTCGGGATCGGATACGAGCCGTACACCGCCCTGGTGGAGCGGGGAATGCGGGTGGTGCTGGTCAACGCGGTCACTCCCCCGGCCCCGGTGCCGTCGGTCTCGGTCGACATCGCCGCCGGAGCCGCCCTCGGCACCCGCCATCTGGTCACCCTGAGCCATCGCCACATCGGCTGCCTGGTGGGCCCGCTCCGCTACACCACCGCGGTCGACTTCGCCGAAGGCTGGCGCCGGGCCATGCGGGCCCATGACCTGGAGGCGCCCGACGAGCTGCTGTCCGAGACCCTGTTCACCGTCGAGGGCGGCCAGGCGGGCACGGCCAGGCTGCTCAAGGCAGGGGTCACCGGGATCGTCGCCGCCAGCGACCTGATGGCGCTCGGCGCGGTCAGGGCGGTGCGAAGCTGGGGGGCCACCGTGCCCGGTGACGTCTCCGTGGTCGGCTTCGACGGCACCGCCCTGGCGACGATGACCGACCCGCCGCTGACCACGGTCCGCCAGCCGATCGAGCAGCTCGCCACGGCGGCGTCGACCCTGTTCGCCGCACCACCCACGGCCGACACCGCCATCCCCACCCAGATCTTCGCCCCCGACCTGGTGGTCGGGGCCAGCACTGGGCCGGTGCGGATCACCGTTGAGGTGTGACGCGGCAACGGGCCGTCTACTCCGACATGAAGGCGGTCACGTCGTCCTGGCTGAAGAACTCGGCGGAACGCTCGGCCGAGCACACGGTCGACAGCGAGGTGAGCAGGGCGAGCAGGGGGGCGAAGGCGGCTATGGGCAGATCGCCCATCGTTCCCCCTTGGTCGACGTAGGCTTGGACGGCGGCGATGTCGGTCTCGCAGTCGCCGCTCGCCTCGACCGCGGCGCCACCGGCGGCACCGACCATGCTGGCGAAGACCTCGAGGAAGCCGACGGTGCCGGGTGCCTCACGCGAGGCGATCTCGATCAGTGCCGGGAAGACGTCCACATCGTCGTCGAGGTCCGGGCAGGCGAGTTCGAGGGTGCTGGCATCGAACTCCTCCTCGATGGGCTCGAGGTCGGTGAAGAGCTGGTCGAGGTCGTTTGACGTGGCGGTGTCGAAGTCGATCCCCTCGACCGTCGGCTCGATGGCCCGCAGATACTCGACGAAGGCGTCCACGCATTCCCGGGGCATGTCGTCGAGCGACGACACCACCGGTTGATCATCGTCATCCTCTGGGGTGGACGTGCTGTCCATCCCGCCAACCGTGGTATCCGACCCGGCGGCTGACGTATCGCCCGTCGTTGTGTCCGAACCGTCGTCCCCACCACCGCAGGCGGCCAGCACCAGCATCAGCGCCAGCAACGCGAGGAACCTGGGTGCACGCATCTCGATCTTCCCCTGTCGGCCTTCCGGGCGGAGGGCGTTGGCGTGAGGCTACTCGGCGCAGGGGGTAAGGCGTGACGCTCGGCGGGCGACGGTGGGCCGGAGACGGCCCGTACAATCACCGCCGATGCTCCGCCGACCGCAACCCGGCCGTGCCCGGCTACCCGAACCGCCCAGAGGCCGGGTTGCGCCCCCGACAACGACGCGCCGCCATCTCGGGGGCGGTTTCCGATGCTGAGCGGGAACCCGGCCCCGGCGGAGCGGGCCGGGCCGACCCAGTCATCCACGCCCGTCACCCGCTGGGTGGTCCCGCTGCGCGAGTTCATCGGCACCGAGAACGCCGGGGCGGTGATCCTGCTGGCGGCCACCGTCACCGCCCTTATCTGGGCCAACTCCCCGTGGGCGGCGTCCTACGAGGACCTCTGGCAGACCGAGCTGGCGGTGCGGCTCGGGGGCAGGGAGCTGTCGCTCGACCTGCGCCACTGGATCAACGACGGGCTCATGGCACTGTTCTTCTTCGTGGTCGGGCTCGAGATCCGCCGCGAGTTCGATATGGGCGAGCTGCGGGAGCGGCGCCGGGTGGCCACCCCGGTGCTCGCCGCCATCGGGGGAATGGCGGTGCCGGCGCTGATCTATCTCGCCATCAACGCCGGGGAGGCCTCGGTTCGGGGCTGGGGCATCGTGATGGGCACCGACACCGCATTCGCCATCGGTATCCTCACCCTGGTGGGGGGCGCCTCCCCCAGGGTGCGGGCGTTCCTGCTCACCCTGGTGATCGTCGACGACGTGGTGGCCCTCACCGTCATCGCCATCGCCTACACCTCCGACCTTTCACTCTCGGCGCTGGCGGTGGCGGTTGTCCTGTTCGGGGTGATCGCGCTGCTCACCCGGGTAGGGGTGCGGGGCGGGCTGCCCTACTTCCTGGTCGGGGTCGGGGTGTGGATTGCCACCCTCCTCTCCGGTGTCCACGCCACCATCGCCGGGGTCGCCGTCGGGGTGCTGGCCACCGCCTACCCGCCCAGCCGTCACGACCTGCAACGCGCCGCCGCCGGTTGGCGCCTGTTCCGCGAGGAGCCCACCCCCGCCTACGCCCGTTCCGCCGGCAGGACCATGGAGCTCGCCATCTCGCCCAACGAGCGGGCCCAGCACCGGTTCCACCCGTGGACCAGCTACGTGATCGTCCCCCTGTTCGCCCTGGCCAACGCCGGGGTGAAGGTGGATGCGGAGGCCATCAGGGCGGCGGCTTCTTCCCCGATAACGCTCGGGATCATCGCCGGGCTGGTGCTGGGCAAACCTATCGGGATCGTCGGGGTCACCTGGCTGGTGTCCCGCCCGTGGATGGGCGGCTTCCCCCTCACCGTCCCCTGGGCACCGCTGACGGGGGCGGCCACCGTCGCCGGCATCGGGTTCACCGTCTCGCTGCTCATCGCCGACATCTCGTTCACCGGGGTGGAGCTGGAGGACGCCAAACTGGGCATCCTGGCGGCATCGATCGTCGCCTCGGTGCTCACCTGGTCGGTGTTCCGGGTCATCAGGCGGCTCCCGGAGAAGGTGCGAACGGCGGGCGAGGGCAAGCTGGCGCCTCCGATCCGGGACCTGGCCGAGGTGGTCGATCCCGAGATCGATCACATCCGCGGTTCGGTCGATGCCCCGCTCACCCTGGTGGAGTACGGCGACTTCGAGTGCCCGTACTGCGGGCGGGCCGAGCCCGTGGTCCAGGATCTGGAGACAAGGTTCGGCGGGGACCTCGCCTTCGTCTTCCGCCACCTTCCCCTGGTCGAGGTGCATGAGCACGCCGAGATGGCGGCAGAGGCGGCCGAGGCCGCAGCCGCCCAGGGCAGCTTCTGGGAGATGCACGACGCCCTGTTCGCCGCCCAGGACGATCTCGCAATGGACGACCTGATCGGCCACGCCGAGACGCTCGGCCTCGACGTGGACCGGTTCGTCTCCGATCTCGACGAGCGGCGCCACTCGCTCCGGGTGGCCCGGGACGTCGCCAGCGCATCCGACAGCGGCGCCGCCGGCACCCCGACGTTCTTCATCAACGGGCGCCGCTACACCGGCTCGCCCCAGCTCGAGCCGCTCACCATCGCCCTCCGCCTCGAACTCGAGACCGTCACCTCCCCGGTGGCGCGGTAGACCGGCGCCCGGTCAGTCGGTATCCGGCTCGGGGCGCAGGGTGGGAAACAGGATGACCTCGCGGATGTGGTGCCGGTCGGTGAGCAGCATCACCAGCCGGTCGATCCCGATCCCCAGTCCCCCGGTGGGCGGCATCCCGTACTCGAGGGCGAGCAGGAAGTCCTCGTCGATGTGGTGGGCCTCGTCGTCTCCCGCCAACCGGGCCGCCGCCTGTGCCTCGAACCGGTCCCGCTGCTCCAGCGGGTCGTTGAGCTCGGAGAAGGCGTTGGCGTACTCGTGGCCGGCGACGAACAGCTCGAAGCGCTCGGTCAGGTTCGGGTGGTGGCGATGCGCCCGGGCCAGGGGCGAGATCTCCCTGGGGTGGTCCATCACCAGCGTCGGCTCCCAGATCGAGCCGGCGACCAGCTCGTCGAACAGCGCCTCGACGATCCTGCCGTGGCGCCAGTGCGGCTCGGGCTCGATCCCGTGCCGTCTGGCGATGTCCCTTGCCCGGTCGACGGGGGCGTCGAAGTCGACCGGCCCCCCTATCGCCTCGGCGACGGCGTCGACCATGCGCACCCGGCGGAACGGCGGGGTCAGATCGAGCGGTCTGCCCGCATACGAGAACACCGTGGAGCCCGCCACCGTGACCGCAAGCGACGCCACCATCTCCTCCACCATCGCCGCCACATCGGTGTAGTCGGCGTACGCCTGGTACGACTCCAGCATGGTGAACTCGGGGTTGTGGACGGCGTCGATGCCCTCGTTGCGGAAGATCCGCCCGATCTCGAACACCCGGTCGAGCCCGCCGACGACCAGCCGCTTCAGATAGAGCTCGGTGGCGATCCTGAGCTGCATGACCAGGTCGAGGGCGTGGTGGTGGGTCTCGAATGGGCGGGCCAACGCCCCGGTCGCCTCATTGAGCAGCACCGGGGTCTCCACCTCGACGTACCCCCGCTCGGTGAACATCCGGCGCAGCTCGGCGATGATCCGGGCCCGGTCGAGCGCCACCTGGCGGCTCTCGTCGTTGACCATGAGATCGAGGTACCGCCGCCGCGAGCGCAGCTCGACGTCCTGGAGCCCGTGCCACTTGTCGGGCAGCGGCCGCAGCGACTTGGCCAGCAGCAGATAGCGGTCGATGCGCACGCTCAGCTCGCCCCTGCGGGTGGTCATCACCTCGCCCTCGACCCCGATCATGTCCCCGTGGTCGAGGTCGCCGAACCGGGCGAAGGCGTCGTCGCCCAGCACCGCCGGATCGACGAAGAGCTGGATCCGGCCCGAGCCGTCCTGGAGCACCCCGAACACCAGCCGGCCCATCGCCCTGGTGTTCATCAGCCGTCCCGCCACCGCCACCCACGCCCCCGTCTCCTCACCGGCGCCGAGGTCGGCGAAGCGGTGGTGGAGGTCGGCGGCCCGATCGGTCACCTCGAACCGGTAGGGGTACCCCCCGGCGGCGAGGTTGCGGCGGTGGCGTTCCAGCCTCGCCGCCACCAGCGGGTGGTCGGCGCCGTCCCCGTCGCCGGCGGGGGGATCGACCGGAACGGTCACGAGGTTTCGGGCCCGTGGTTGAGGTCGTACACCAGGCGCAGCCCGTCGAGGGTGAGGAACTCGTCGACGATACCCACCGTGGAGCAATGGGGCACGATCGTCGACGCCATCCCGCCGGTGGCGACCACGGTGACCTCGCCGCCCAGCTCGGCGACGATGCGGCCCACGATCCCGTCCACCAGCCCGGCGTGCCCGTACAGGGCGCCGCTCTGGATGGCCTCCACCGTCCCCTTCCCGATGGGCGAGCGGGGCGGCACGAACTCCACCTTGCGCAACGCCGCCGTCCCCGAGATCAGCGCATCGGTCGAGATCGCCAGCCCGGGGGCGATGGCTCCGCCCAGGTAGTCGCCGTCGGGGCCGACCACGTCGACGTTGGTCGAGGTGCCGAAATCCACCGAAACCACCGGCGCCCCGTAGCGGTGGCGGGCGGCGACGGCGTTCACCACCCGGTCGGCGCCCACCTCCCTCGGGTTGTCGATGTGGATGGCCATCCCGGTCTTCACCCCCGGCTCGACGACCACGAACGCCTCGGGGGCGAGATCGGCCGCCGCCGTCCGCAGCGCCGCCGTCACCGCAGGGACCACGCTCGACACCGCCACCCCGGTGACGTCCTTCTCGGAGAACCCGTCGAGCTCGAGCATCGCCCGGAACAGCATGCGCAGCTCGTCCTCGGTGCGGTTGCGGGCGGTGGTGAACCGCCAGTGGGCCGCCAGCTGCTCCCCGTCGTACAGACCGAGCACGGTCTGGCTGTTGCCCACATCGACCACCAGCAGCATCAGCCCGCCACCTCCATCACCGACGCCCCCACCAGCCGTGTCCCCCGGTCGGCGACGAACCCGCCGTCGACGGGGTCGAGGTGGATGTTGTCGATCAACCGGACCGCGCCAACCCTGGCGGCGACGGCGAGGAAGGCAGGGCGGTCGAGCTCGACCAGCCGCTCGACCCGGTCTGCCGATGCCAGCTCCACATAGTCGACATGGATCCCAGGCTTGGCCATCAACGCCCCACGGACCAGCGCCTCCAGGGCGGAGCCGTGCCGCTCCCCCGCCTCGACCGCATCGGCCGCCGCCATCAGCCCGCGGTACAGCCCGGTGGCGGCTATCCGATCGCCGGCGGACAGGAAGGTGTTGCGTGACGACAGCGCCACGCCGTCGGCATGGCGGATGATCGGGCCGCCGACGACCTCCACGGGGAAGGAGAGGTCGGTGGTCATGCGGCGGATCACGGCGAGCTGCTGGGCATCCTTACGCCCGAAGTACGCCCGATCGGGGCGGATCCCTGCGAACAGCTTGGTGACCACGGTGGCGACGCCCGCAAAGTGCCCAGGGCGGGAGCGGGCTTCGAGAGCGGTGGCGGGGCCGCCCACCTCGACCAACGTGTCCGGCGGGGTGGGGTACACCTCGTCGACGGACGGGGTGAAGAGCACGTCCACGCCTGCGGACTCGGCCAGGGCGGCGTCGCGGTCGAGGTCCCTGGGATAGCGGTCGAGGTCCTCGTTGGGGCCGAACTGGAACGGGTTGACGAAGAGGCTCATCACCACGGTGCCGTCGCCGGCGGCCCGGGCGGCATGGACGTGGGACAGGTGGCCCTCGTGGAGGAACCCCATGGTGGCGACCAGCCCCACCGGGGATGCGCCGGCGTCCCTGGCCTCGGCGAAGGTGCGGGCGACCCTCACGACGCCCTCCGGTCGACGGCGAGCACGTCGGCGAACTCGTCCCACCGCCCGGCGATCCTGGCGATCAGCGCCACCTGGGCGGAGAACCCGTCGAGCCACTCGGGGGTGGCGGCGGCCACGGCGTCGAGCTGGGCGGAGACGGTGGCGGCGTCGCCCCGCACCACCGGTCCGGTGAGGGCCGACCGGGGCCCCATCTCGAAGGCGTTGGCAACGGCCGCCTCCACCAGCGGCCGGGCCGCCTCCACCGGCACCCCGGCTGCGGTGAACAGGTCGTGGGCGATGGTGAGGGAGGCGAGCGGGAAGTTGGCGGCGGCGGCGGCGCCTGCGTGGTACAGCGGCTTGGCGTCGTCCGCCAGCGGGAACGGATGGGTGCCGAGCGACCGGGCCAGCTCCCGGAGGGTGCCCGCCAGCGGCTCGTCTGCGGTGACCGCCATCCACGAGCCGGCCAGCCGGTCGGCGCCCGCCTCCGGGGTGGGCAGGGTCTGCAGGGGGTGCATCGACCCGGTGGCGGCACCCCGGTCGGCGAGCGGGGCGAGGGTCGCCACCGAGGCCAGCCCGGACAGGTGGACGGCGGCGGTGATGGGCCCGGGCGATGCCGCCATGGTGGAGGCGACGGCGGCGATGTCGTCGTCGCCGGTGGCGATCACCACCAGGTCGCTGGAGGGGATGGCGTCGCCAAGGGTGAGCGCGGTGGCGCCGAGGGCAGCGGCGGCCGGGGAGGCGTGGTCGAGGTCGCGCCCGGCCACGGCGACGATGCGGTGGCCGGCCCTGGCGGCGGCGATGGCGAGAGCCAGGCCTGCCCGACCCGGCCCGACGATGACGATCCGCATGCGACCTCGGTTTCCGTCCGGCGGGTACCCGACCGGGGCGGAAGTGTAGGAGGCGGCCGGCATCGACCCCCTACTTGGTCCCGAAGATGCGGTCGCCGGCGTCGCCGAGACCGGGGACGATGTAGCCCTTCTCGTTGAGGTGGCTGTCGATGGCTGCGGTCCAGATGGCGACGTCCGGGTGGAGGCGGTGCAGCTCGGCGATCCCCTCGGGGGCGGCGAGCAGGCAGACGAACCGTATCTCCTTGGGGTTGCGGGTCTTGATGCGGTCGACGGCAGCCACCGCCGAATGCCCCGTGGCCAGCATCGGGTCGACCACGATCACCATCCGGTCCTCGACCCTGTCCGGCATCTTGAAGTAGTACTCGACCGCCTGGAGCGTGTCGTGGTCCCGGTACAGCCCGATGTGACCCACCCGGGCAGAGGGGAGCACGTCGAGCATGCCCTCGAGGATCCCGCCGCCAGCACGCAGGATCGAGACGATCACCGGTTTGATCCCGGCGATCATCGGCGCCTCCATCGCCGCCATCGGGGTCTCGATCGGCACCAGGGTCAGCGGCAGGTCGCGGGTGACCTCGTAGCCGAGCAGCGCCGAGATCTCCCGCAACAGCATGCGGAACTCGACGGTCGGGGTCTCCTTGCGCCGCATCAGGCTCAGCTTGTGTTGAACCAGCGGGTGATCCACCACCACCACGTTGTCCGGCATCGTATGGGTAACGGGGTCTTCCATCGCCCTCCTCGCCTGCTCCGGCCCACCATAAAGAGCCGAGCCGTCGAGCGTCCCCAGCCGTCGCACCTCCTGGCCGGCGGCGGCATCGAGGGCGGCGGCGATGGCGGTGCCGTCGGGCAGGATCGGGTGGGGCCACACCTCGGCCAGCGGCTCGAGCACGAAGCGGCGACCGGTCATGCGGGGGTGGGGGATGGTCAGCCCCGGCCGGTCGATGGTCGCCTCCCCGTACAGCAGCAGGTCGAGGTCGATGATCCGGGGGCCCCACCGCTCCCGACGCTCCCGGCCCATCTGCCGCTCGATGGCGAGCAGCCGGTCGAGGGTCTGGTCGGGGTCGAGCTCGGTGTCGACCACGGCAACGGCGTTGAGGTAGTCGTCCTGGTCGGGTCCGCCGACGGGCGCCGTCTCGTACACCGACGACAGCCGCGCCACCATCCCGACCGAGGTCCCGATGGCGGCGACGGCGGCGGCGAGATGGCCGAGGCGGTCGCCCAGGTTGGACCCGAGCCCGATGGCGGCGGTGACGGTCAACCGGGGACGGGGATCAGCCGGCGACCCTCGGGGCCGAGCGGCCTGCCGGTGATCTCCTGGATGATCGAGGTGGCCATCACCGGGTCCTTTACCAGCCCGGCGTACACCAGGTAGCCGCCGAGCAGCCCGACCACGGTGTCGTCGATCAGATCGCGGTGGACCAGCACGCATGCGCCCCGGCGCGACAGCGCCTCGTCGAGGGCGGCGAACATCCCGGGCGCATCGTGCGGGTCGAGGTCGGGCGGGACCGGGTGGTTGAAGTAACGGAGACCGGCCCCCTCGTACGCCGCCTGGTTCTGGTTGCCGGGGAGCAGGGAGAACACGGTGTTGACGCCCTCGGCGAGGAGCCACACCACCTCCTCCTCACGCCTCACCCTGCGATGCTGGAACCCGTAGCCGCCGATCCGCTCGGACACCGCCAGACGACCGGTTATCACCCAGGTGAATCCCTTAGGTTCGAGCCCAGCCATCGGATCCCTTCAGCGTCCGTGGGAACGAACGATAGCGTCGGCGGTCCGGGCCGCCTGAAGCGTTCCGACCACGTCGTGGGCCCTCACCACGGCGGCGCCGGCGACGACGGCGAGGGCGGTGGTGGCGTGGGTGGCCGGGTCTCTCCGGTCGGCGGGTGCACCGTGCCCGGCGGTGGCCAGGATCTCACCCAGGAACCCCTTGCGCGAGGTCCCGATCAACACCGGGTATCCGGTGGCCGCCAGCGTTGCCACACCCGAGAGCAGGTCGAGGTTGTGGTCGAGCCGCTTGCCGAACCCGATCCCCGGATCGAGGCAGATGCGGGCGGGATCGACGCCGGCGGCGACGGCGGCGGCGGCCCGGTCGATCAGGTATCGCGCCACCTCGGCGACCACGTCGTGGTAGCGGGGGTCGAGCTGCATCGTCTCCGGGGTGCCCTGCATGTGCATCAGCACCACCCCGGGGCCTCGGGCGGCGCACAGTGCAGCCATGTCCGGGTCGGCGAGGGCGGTGATGTCGTTGACGACCTCGGCCCCCGCGTCGAGGGCGGCGGCGGCAACCTCCGGCTTGGAGGTGTCGACCGAGACCAGCACGCCTGCTGCGGCGAGGGCGGCGACCACGGAGATAACCCGGTCGGTCTCCTCGGCGACGGACACCCCGACCGAGCCTGGCCTGGTCGACTCACCCCCGACATCCACCAGGTCGGCGCCCTGCCGCCACAGTTCCAGCCCGGCGGCAACGGCGGCGTCGGCGGCGTCGGTCGCGTCGAAGCAGCCCCCATCCGAGAACGAATCGGGGGTGAGGTTGAGCACCCCCATCACCAGGGTGTGGCCGGCGGTGCTCAGCGTCGTGGAGCGGACCCGCCAGGTGACCGGGATGAAGGACGCGACGGTGAGATCAGGGCTGATGGGGCCGGGGACCGTCGTGGGGTGCCTGGGCGGCCACCATGCCGTCGACGGTCTCGCTCGCCCTCCCCTCGACACCGGCATCCACCGGTTGGCTGGGCGCCTGGATACGCAGCGAGCCGTTGCCGACGTGCTCCCACTTGGGGATGTCGCCGAAGATGACCGCCACCTCGGCGGCGTCGAGGGTCTCGTTCTCCAGGAGCGCCTTGGCGATGCGGTCGAGGGCGTCGCGGTGGGCGGTGATGATCTCGCGGGCCTCGTCGTGGGCCTGGGTGATCAGCCGGCGCACCTCCTCGTCGATGGCGGCGGCCAACTCGTTGGAGATGTCGTTGCGTTGGGAGTAGTCCCGACCCAGGAAGACCTCGCCCTCGGGCTTGCCGTAGCGAAGCGGGCCCAGCTTGTCGCTCATGCCATACTCCATCACCATCTTGCGGGCCAGGTTGGTTGCCTTCTCGATGTCGTTGTTGGCCCCGGTGCTGGGGTCGCCGAACACCAGCTCCTCGGCGGTGCGCCCGCCGAGGGCGTAGGCGAGCTGGTCGACCAGCTCGGAGCGGCGGTTGAAGTACTTCTCCTCCATCGGGAGCGCCAGCGTGTAGCCGCCCGCCCTGCCCCTGGGGATGATCGTGACCTTGTGGATCGGGTCAAGGTTGGGGAGCACATGCCCCACCAAGGCGTGGCCGCCCTCGTGGAAGGCGGTCAGCTCCCGCTCCGCCTCGGTGATCAAGCGGCTGCGGCGCTCAGGACCCGCCATCACCCGGTCGATCGCCTCCTCCAGCTCGCTGGTGCTGATGTCGGTGCGACCCCGCCGGGCGGCCAATATCGCCGCCTCGTTGATCAGGTTGGCCAGGTCGGCACCGGTGAAGCCTGGGGTCTGGCGGGCCAGCCCTCCCAGGTCGACCCCCTCGGCCAGCGGCTTGCCCTTGGCATGGACGGTCAGGATCTTCTCCCTGCCCCTGAGGTCGGGCCGGTCGACCACGATCTGGCGGTCGAAACGGCCGGGGCGGAGCAGGGCAGGATCGAGGATGTCCGGCCGGTTGGTGGCGGCGATGACGATGATCCCAACCTTGACGTCGAAGCCGTCGAGCTCGACCAGGAGCTGGTTGAGGGTCTGCTCCCGCTCATCGTGCCCGCCGCCGAGGCCGGCGCCACGGTGGCGTCCGACGGCGTCGATCTCGTCGATGAAGACGATGGCGGGGGCCTGCGCCTTGGCCTGCTCGAACAGGTCACGCACCCGGCTGGCACCGACCCCGACGAACATCTCGACGAAGTCGGACCCGGAGATCGGGAAGAACGGAACCCCTGCCTCGCCGGCCACGGCACGGGCCAGCAGCGTCTTGCCGGTGCCGGGGGGGCCGTAGAGGAGCACGCCCTTGGGGATCTTGGCCCCCATGGCGCGGAACTTGGCAGGGTTGGCCAGGAACTCCTTGATCTCCACCAGCTCCTCGACCGCCTCTTCCGCCCCGGCGACGTCGGCGAAGGTGACCTTGGGGGTCTCCTTGGTGACCTGCTTGGTACGTGCCTTGCCGAACTGCATCACCCGGTTCCCGCCCCCCTGCATCTGCATCAGGATGAAGATGAAGACGCCGAAGATGAGCAGATAGGGGAAGATCGTCCCCAGGAACCATTGCAGCAGCGAGGGGTTCTCCGGGTCGGAGGTGACGTCGACCCCGGCATCGAGGAGCAGCTGGGTGAGGTCGTTCTCGTACTCGTTGGGGTAGCCGACCACGAAGTCGCTGCCGCCGCCGGGCAGGGTGGCGCCCTCGGCCAGGGTGCCGGTCACCTGCTCGGACTTCTCCAGGATGACGGCCTCGCCCACGTCGCCCTGCTCGACCAGGTCGATGAAGGCGTCGAGCGACACCTCGGTTGGTCTGGTGCCCCCGTCGAGGAACAGGTTAACGCCCATCAGCACGAGAAAGCCGACGGTCAGGTAGACCAGGATGGTGCGTGCGTTACGGCTCAACGGATTCCCTCGGCAGAGGACGGATTGCTGGCTGCCAGTCTACGAGGTGGCCGCTCCTACCCGGGCTGGAGCTCGCCACCGGGGCGGTCGACGGTGCGCTCAGCCCTCGACCACGCCGACGTACGGCAGGTTGCGGTACTTCTCGGCGTAGTCGAGCCCGTACCCGATCACGAACTCGGGTGGGATGTGGAAGCCCTCGTACCTGATGTCGGTCGGGGGCCGCTTCACACCGTCCTTGACCAGCAGCGCCGCCAGCTCCAGCGACGCCGGCTGGCGCACCCTGAGGCTCTTCATCAGGTACCGCAGGGTGAGCCCCGAGTCGATGATGTCTTCGACGATGAGCAGGTGCCGCCCCTGGATCTCGGTGTCGAGGTCCTTGAGGATGCGAACCACCCCGGACGACTTGGTGGAGGCGCCGTACGACGAGACCGCCATGAAGTCGAACTCGACCGGAAGCTCGATGTGCCGGGCCAGGTCCGCCATGACCATGAAGGCGCCCTTGAGCACCCCGACCATGAGCAGGTCCTTACCCTGGTAGTCCTCGGTGATCGCCCGGCCCATCTCGGCCAACTTGGCGTCGATCTCCTCCGCCGAGATCATCACCCTGATCGTGCCATCGAGCATCCCGCGACCCTCCAGCCTCAACGCCAACGCAGTTCGATCACATGGCCCGCAGTGGCATCCGGACGGGCCCACGCCGCCACCCTGACCCCCACCAACCACGCAATCTTCCCATGCGCCGCCACCACCGGCCAACCGGGACGGAGCCTCCGGGCCACCCCGGCCTCGGCCAGGGCTTCGGCCACCTTCTTGGTGTGCCCGCCGAGGTCGATGCGGTCGCCTGCCACCGCTCCGGCGACGACCAGATCGTCCAGGTCGGGGGCGAACCAGGCGACCGCCTTCCCCAGCGGTGCGACGCAGGGACGGTCGATGCGGTCGGCGGTGACCACCCGGTCGGCGAGGACCGCCTTGCCGGGGACGGGGAGGGGCACGGCGGGAGGCGGAGGCTCGGTGACGGCGGGGTGGATGGCTACCGATGCGCCCTGGCGCGAGGCGAGCAACCCGCCGGAAAGCTGCGCCGTGGGACCGGTCGCCGCCGCCAGCACGGCGGCGACGTCGGCCGCCGATCCGGGGTACGGGGGATGGACCATGCGTAGCGCCCTCCGCACGATCCGAGCCGCCACCGGCGGCGGGGTGGTGGCCAGCGCCCCGGCCGGGACCAGAACCGCCGTGCCCTGGCGGCGGATCGGGATCTCGGCGGCAAGGCGGTCGAGCATGGCATCGTCGGCGGCGAGGACCGCGGCGGAGCGGGCCAGGGCCGCCCCGGCGCCGGGGGCATCCGCTTCGAGCCCGGGGAGCACGGTGTGCCTGATCCGGTTGCGGTGGTGGGCCGGGTCGGTGTTGGCCGGGTCGTCGGCGAACGGCAGCCCGAGGTCGACCGCGGTGCGCCGCACCTCGTCGGCCTGAACCCCGAGCATGGGGCGGATGAAGGGGGCCCGCAACGCCGGGATCCCGGAGAGCCCGGTGGCGCCTGCGCCCCGCAGCAGGTTGGCGAGGACGGTCTCGGCGACATCGCCTGCGTGGTGCCCGGTGACGACCGCGGCCTCGCCTGCGGCCCGGTGCAGCGCCTCCAGCCGGACCGCCCTTGCCCCGGTCTCGGTGGTGGTCGGAGCCACCGTCACCACCTCGAGGGGGATGCCGAGCCGGCGGGCAACGGCTCCCGCCGCCTCCCCCATCCGGGCGGAACCGGGCCATCCGTGGTCGACGAACACCGCCCGCACCTGGTCCGACCGGGTGGTGGCCAGCCAGGCGGCGACCGCCGAGTCGGGGCCACCGCTCAGGGCCACGACCACCGGGCCCGGCGGGATCAGGTGAGCGGCGAACAGGGGATCCACGGCTTCCCGGTGCTACCCGACCCGCTCCAGCCAGCGGACCGGCTCGTCGATCTCCTCGAGGGTGGGGAGCTTCTCCTTCCCCTCCCAGGCCCGATCGAGGGCGGCGAACCCGGCGTGCCGGTCGACCGCCTCGATGAAGGCGGCGCCCGCCTCGTACTGCTTGAGCTTCATCTCCAGACCGACCAGCCGCATGAAGCGGGCGGTCCGGGGATCCTGCCTGCGCATCTTGAGCACGGCCGACATCCGGCGTTGGGTGAGCAGCTCGCGGGCCCCGATGCGGTCCATCACCACGTGGCCGTGCCCCTCGAGCAGCGACATCAGGGCCTGCACCTTGTCGAGGATCTGGCGCTGCTCGGCCGAGGCGAACAGACCGAACAGCCCGGTGTCGTCGATCATCGGCTCGCCCGAGGCTACCGCCGCCCGCAACTCACCTGCGATCCGCTGCAGCCTCCCCGGTTCGGGCACGGCGCTCTCCACCAGCTCCTCGACCAGCGACAGGAAGTAGCCACGCAGCCAGGGCACACCGAGGAACTGGGCGCGGTGGGTGCACTCGTGGAGGACGACCCAGAAGCGAAACTCGTCGGGGCGGAACTCGTGCTGGCGCTCGAGGGCGAGCAGGTTGGATCCGACCAGCATCACGGTGTCGCCGTCACCCCCGTCTGCGGTGGGGAGCACCAGCTCGTACTGGCCGAGGACCCTGCGGCTGAGCAGACCGAGCACGGTGCCCATCTCGAGGGCGACGATGCGGTCGGCCAAAGCGGATCCGATGCCCCGCTGCTCACCGAGCCGCCTCTGGGCGGGGACCAGCAGCATCGACATCGAGGCAACGTTGGCCTCGACCCAGGCGGCTCTCGACACCACGGACACCACGGGCTGTCCCGGGGTGGAAAGACCGGTGTCGGCGGCGACCAGCTCGGTGGCGCGCCGCACCAGCTCGGGCGCCTGATCGGCCAGCCGCCCCTCGTGATAGGTGCCCTCGAGCGGATAGGTGCCGCCGATCCGGGCCGCCACCCTGGCCACCAGGGGCCATGACAGGGTGCTGGTGCGATCGGCCATGAGGAGAACCTAGATGGATAACGGGGCAACGTCGTCGACCGCCCGGTGGGCGGGTCGGCGAGGCTTGTGATCAGCCGACCCGGTAGCGGCCGACGATCCTGACGCCGTAGTAGGCGGCCGCTCCCACCACCCCGAGCACACCTAGGGCGAGCGTGGCCGGGGCGAGGAACCTGGTGGTCCATGGCGCCTCTTCCGCCTCCTCGGCGACCGCAGGCACCTCGACGGCGGGCACGATGGCGTCGGGGTCGGCGGCGGTCGTGGTCGTGCTCTCGGTCTCTGCCTCGGTGGCAAGCGCCACAGCCGGAACCCAGAGGACGAACAGCAGCAGGGCCACGGCCAGCCGGCGGCGGACGGGATCGCTCACGGCGGGCAACACTAGCCGCCGCCCACCCGTCATCGATGTCGACGACGGCCGGTCCGTCCGCTAACGCTCCGCCACCACCCGCCCCCGCAGCCGGGGGAACCTGGTCGGTGCGTGGGTGTAGCAGTATTCACGCCGGTTGTAGCGGCTCAACCTGGTATCGCATTCGGGGATGATGCAGGTGCGGGTCTCGGCAACCGCCTTGGGCGGTCGCGTCGCCGGTGAGATCCGGCGCCCCCTGAGCGTGTCGTCCACCATGATCGCCTCGCTTTCGGGCCCGCGACCCTGGTCTCTCACCTCAGGGGTTGTCGCGGGCGGCCTCCTCACGTATCAACGTTCGGAGGCGGTCATATAGTTCCGGAGGGGGTTCGTCGCAGCCGCAGCGTTGGATCACGGTCTTCAGACGGGACTCGAAGCCGTACGCCCCGACGCAGGCCGGGCACCGCTGAAGATGCCACCGTATCCGCACCCGCCTCGACCAGGTCAGCTCATCGTCGATGTACTGGTACAGGTAGTCGACGGCGTGACCGCATCCTTGACTCATCGTGAACCCGCGTTCGGATCGACCATGCCTCGCTCCTCGGCCACCTTCCACAACTTCTGCTGGAGCGCTTTTCTTCCCCGGTGCAGCCGGGACATCACGGTGCCGATGGGGATGTCCATGATCTCGGCGATCTCCTTGTAGTGGAAGCCCTCGACATCGGCCAGCAGCACCGGGAGCCGAAAGTGCTCGGGGAGCTCCTCGAGCGCGGTGCGGATATCGGTGTCGACGAGCAGCTCCAGCACCTCGTCCTCGGCGCTGACCGACGCCCCCGAGCCCTCGCCCAGCCTGCGGTAGAGGTAGAGGTCCTGCAGCTCGCCAAGTTCGACCTCGGAGGGGCGGCGCTGGGCCTGCCGGTAGCGGTTGATGTAGGTGTTGGTGAGGATCCGGTACAGCCAGGCCTTGAGGTTGGTTCCTGCGGTGAAGGTGTCGTACGCCCGGTAGGCGCGCAGGTAGGTCTCCTGGACGACATCCTCGGCGTCGGAGGGGTTGCGGGTCATGCGCATCGCCGCGGTGTACAGCTGCGGGGCGAACTGGAGGGCGTCTTCCTCGAAGGTGGCTCGGTCTGCCAGGAGGGCTCCTCGGTTGGTTCGACCCCGCACAACGGAGGCGTTCGGGGAGCCGGAGAGGGGAATCGAACCCCTGACCTACGCATTACGAGTGCGTCGCTCTGCCGACTGAGCTACTCCGGCCGGAAGGGTGGGGAGTGTAGCCCCGGCCCTGCCAGGCGGATCAGCGGCCCTGCCAGGCGGGTGAGCGGCCCTGCCAGGCGGATCAGCGCCGCCACCATTCGACGGTGCGGGCCAACCCCTCGTCGAGCCCGATCGGGGCGATGTCGGGGAACAGCTCCAGCAGCCGTGACGGGTCGGCCGAGCTGTGGCGGATGTCGCCGCGGCGGCTCTCGGCGTGCTGCACCTCGACCGGCTCCCCGATGATCTCCGCGAGCATGCCGGCCAGCTCGAGCAGGGTCGAGCCGCCCCCGAAGGCCAGGTTGACCGGGATGGGATCGACCACCCGCCGGGTGATGGCGTCGCTGACCACCGAGGTCACCGAGTCGACGTAGGTGAAATCGCGAGACTGGAGACCGTCGCCGTAGACCACCACGGGATCCCCGGCCAGCGCCGCCGAGATCCACGCCGGGATCACCGCCGCATAGACGTGTCCCGCCGGCTGCCGAGGCCCGTACACGTTGAAGAAGCGGAACACCATCGACGGCAGCCCGTACGAGTGCTGGTAGGCCAGGGCGTACCACTCGGTGGCGAGCTTGCTCACCGCGTACGGGCTCATCGGCCTGGTGGCGAGGTCCTCGTGCTTGGGGAGGTCGGGCACGGCGCCGTACACGCTGGACGACGAGGCCACCACCGTGTGCGGGCCCCCGGCTCGACGCACCGCCTCCAGCACCACCAGCGTCCCGGTGTTGTTGCGCTCGTGGGTGGCGACCGGGTCGGCCACCGACTTGGGCACCGATCCCCGGGCGGCGAAGTGGACGATGCAGTCGGCGCCGTCGAAGGTGCGATCGAGCAGCTCGGCGTCGAGGATCGACCCGACCACGAGCTCGGCGTCGATGCCGTCGAGGTTGCGCTCGTCGCCGTTGGAGAGGTCGTCGATCGCAACGACCTCCATCCCGTCGTGCAGCAGCCGCTCGACCAGGTTCGATCCGATGAACCCGGCGCCGCCGGTGATGACGACTCTCATAGGTGTACCCGCCCCCCTGTCGGCGTCGCACGGTAGCGTCGGCTGCGGGCGCGGCGGCCAGCCGGCCGGCCCGACGCCAGCCGTGCCGACGGGAGGGCCTCCGGTACGATCACCGCCGTGAACGAGCGGCGCACGGCGATCAACCTCGGCTTGACCTGGCTGCTCGTCGCCACCGGGCTGCGGGTCACCCTGCTCGCCCCCGAGGTGTGCCCCCCGCTCTCGGCGGACGGGGCGCTGGCCGCGGCGGGGGCCGCCGCCGAGTGGATCGCGGTGAACCAGAGCCCCGACGGGACGTTCCTCTACGAGATCGACCGGGTGACCGGGGCCCCGTCGGGCGGCTACAACCTGGTTCGCCACGCCGGCACCACCATGTCGCTGTACCAGGTGGTCCGCCACGGCGACCCTGCCGATGCCGACCGCCTCCTCGCCGCCGCCGACCTCGCCCTCGGCTCGATGCTCGACCGGGTGGTCCCGACCGCAGACGGTGCCTCCGCCTGGGGTGACGACGGCGCCGACCTCAAGCTGGGGGCGGCGGCGCTGCTGGCGGTGTCGCTGCTCGACCGGCGGGCCATCACCGCCGACATCACCCACGATGGTCTTCTCGTCAAGCTGGGCCGGTTCATGGCGGGCCAGCAGCTGGCGGACGGGTCGATGCTCGATGCCTGGGACCGGGCCACTGCGGCCCCCGATCCTGCGGTCCGGTCACGCTACGCAACCGGCGAGGCTCTGTGGGCGCTGGCGCTGCTCCACGAGACGTTGCCCGGCGAGGGGTTCGACCGGGTGGCGTGGCGCACCCTCGACTATCTGAGCACCCGCCGGGACGAGGTGGAGGGGCTCTCCCCCAGGCCGTGGCCCGACCAGTGGGCGGCGTACTCGCTGGAGGCGATGGGCGACTGGGGTCTGGAGGACCACCACATCGCTTACGCCCGTGCGCTGTCCGGCCAGTTCGGGGTGGGCATCCGTTGGGATTCGCAGCGGAGCGGGATCGGCACCGTCACCCATCCCCCCGAGCCGCGCGGCGCCGGGTTCGGGACCGTGCTCGAGGGCTCGTCGATGCTGCAGCGGCTCGCCACCGACGATCTCCGATTGGCCGACCTGGCCGACCCGCTGGCGGATCGGGTGGTGTGCGGCGCCGCCCGCCTCGCCGCCGCCCAGACCACCGGCGACGGGGCGGGGCCGACCGAGGCCGGGGCCTGGTTCCGGGACGGGATCACCAGGATGGACGACCAGCAGCACGCCGCCTCCGCCATGCTGTGGACGGCGGCCCTGATCGCGAGGAGCGGACCGTGAACCAGCCACTCGTCGCCGTCCTCGCCGTGCTCGCCGCCTGGAATCCCCCGGCGGCGGCCGGGATCATGGGGATGCCGAGCAGGCCCCGGCTGGTCGGGCTCGGGATCGCCGCCGGGGTCGGGATCCTGCTCGCCGTGCTCGGCGAGTGGGTGATCGACCTGCTCGGGGTGTCCGCCCCCACCTTCCGCACCGCCTCCGGTGTCGTCGTGGCCGCCACCGGCTCCGCCCACCTGGTGCGACGGCCGCCCCGGCCGGTCGAGGGCGACGGCATCACCGGCGGGGTGATCGCCGGACTGGGGCCGGGCCCGGTCTTCGCCGCCACCGCCGCCGGGGCAGACGCCGGCTGGTGGATCGCCGCGCTGTGTGTCGGCGCCGCCGCCGCCACCTGGTGGTGGGCGGCCAGGATCGGTCGCTCCAACGCCGTAACCGCCTGGCTGATCCGGTCGATCGGCGCCGTCGCCGTTCTCGCCGGGGTGGTCATGACCATCGACGGGGCGTCGACGGTCTGAAGAACCCATTTTCTTAGGACCGGAACGCGTCACAAGTGACGCGTTCTGATCCTAAGAAAATCGCTTGAGGACGGTGCCCAGTGCGGTGTCGATGTCGGGGTGGGTGAACCCGAAGCCGTCGGCGGTCAGCCGGGCGGGGATCACCCGGGCCGAGCTGAAGGCGAGCGAGTCCGCTCGCTCGAAGCCGAGGACGACGCCCAGGGCCCACCGCGGCAGCGGTATCACGGTGGGGCGGTGCAGCGCCCTTCCCAGCGCCGCGGTGAACTCGGCGTTGGTGACCGGCTGCGGTGCGGTCACGTTGACCGTGCCCTCCACATCACTCGCCATGACGTGGGAGACCGCCCGCACCCAGTCGTCGATGGTGACCCACGACCACCACTGCCCGCCCGAGCCGAGCCTGCCCCCGATCCCGAGCCGGAACGGGAGGAGGAGCCTGCCCATCAGCCCGCCCTTCCCGGTGAGCACCAGCCCGGTCCTGGTGGTGACGGTGCGCACCCCGGCGGCGGCGGCCGGTCTGGACGCCTCCTCCCACTGCCGCACCACGTCGGCGACGAAGTCGGAACCCGGTGGGGAGGACTCGGTGAGGACGGCGTCGCCCGCATCGCCGTAGTAGCCGATCGCCGATTGGGAGACGAACACGGCGGGGCGTTCCGGCCGACCAGCCATGCCGGCGGCGAGCAGCGTGGTCGTCCCGACCCTGCTCTCGAGGATCGCCCGCTTCCTCCCCGGGGTGAGGCGGCGGTCGCCGATCCCGACCCCGTTGAGGTTGACCACGGCATCGATCCCGTCGAACACGGCCGGGTCGACGGTGCCGCGGTCCGGATCCCAGCGCCGCTCCCCTGCGCCAGCGGGGCGGCGCACCAGCGGGACCACCTCGTGACCGGTGGCGGTCAGGTGGGAGCGCAGGGCGGTGCCCAGCAGACCGCTCGAGCCGCTGACCATCACCCGCAACCGGCGCTCCTCCCGTGCCCATCGGACCCTACCCGGGCATCGTCGCTCACCCGTAGCCCAAACTTTGAGCGAGTGACATCGCCTGGCGGTGTGAGGCGCTCAAAGTTCGCCAAGCGGGTGGTCCGACCACGCGTCGAGTCGCTCCCCGATGGACGCCACCCATGCCCTGGATATGGCATCGACCGGGTCGGCGTCGTCGAGATACGCCATAGGGTCGATGGCGGGCTGGACCCAGATGCGGACGGTGCTCCGGTTGAACCGGGGATTGCGGCGCGAGAGCGTGCCGTCTGCGCCGGCGATGGCGACCGGCACCAGCGGCACCCCGGCATGGAGCGCCAGCCAGGCGGCCCCCCGCTGCGGCGGCTCCTCCCCCCAGTGGGTGACCCTCCGCCCCTCGGGGAACACCCCGATCGGACGCCCCGTCTCCAGCTCGGCCATGGCGGCGCGAACGGCGGCGATCACCGGCCGGTCCTTGTGGGTGGGTATGGCGCCGAAGAACGAGATGAGCCGATCGAACAGCGGGTGCTTGTCGAACAGCTCGGCGGCTGCCAGATAACGCACATTGCCCCGTTCCACCAACGTCACCAGCACCGGGTCGATCAACGACTGATGGTTGGCGGCGACCACGTGGCCGCCGGTCGGCAGGTGCTCCCTTCCCTCGATCTCCAGGTCCCAGAGCAGACGGGCCTGCCACCCGATCGGGTGGCGGATCGTGGCGACGAATGCCCGCATGCCCGGGGGAGGGCGGCGGTCAGCGGGGGGCACCGAGATCGGAGAACAGGTTGGCGAAGGCGAGGGTGGAACGTTGGTTGGACTCCAGCGCCTCGATGGTCTCCAGCACCCGCTCGGCGGCGGCGACGGCGGCGGCCGGGGAGAGCAACGTCAGCGATGTGGCCTGGATGTCCGGGTTGCGCACCGGGGCCCCCAGCTGGGCGGCGGCGACATCCCGGTAGAACCCGGCCAGGATCTCGAGACCGGACACGTGCAGGGCGGCGCTCGCCCGCCTCGCCTGGCGCTCCGCCCGCTCCTCGCCCCGTCTCCCCATGGCTTCGTCTGCTGCCGCCGCCGAGGCCGCGGTGACCGCGGTGAGCAGCGGCTTGGTGGCCCGCTCCACCTCGTCGGCCAGCAAGTAGGCGTCACCCGGTTCACCGGTCAGCCGCTCCGGGATCGACAGCCAAACCCGGCGGTACTCGGCGACCTCGGGGCGGGTGGCCATGGTCAGAGCGAGACCGGGCCTCCCCCCGGCGATGAGGGCCGACCGCTCCGCCTGCTCGGGGTCGACCCCGGCGGCGGTCAGCCCCTCGATGACCTCGGTGTCCGCCGCCCGCCCGAACACCACGGGCCGGCAGCGGCTGGCGATCGTAAGGGGCAGCTCGTCGCCGGCATCGACCACGATGATGAAGATGGTCGACGCCGTCGGCTCCTCGAGCGTCTTGAGGAGAGTGTTGGCCGCCTCGTCGTTCATCATCCCGCCCTCCTCGAACAGGAAGACCTTGCGGGCGGCGACCATGGGCGCCAGGCTCGCCTGCGCCACCGTGTGCCGGGCCTGATCGACGGTGACCGATGCCTTTCCCTCGGGCTCGACCACCACCAGATCGGGATGGTTCCCGGCCACGACCCTGGCTCGGACGTCGGGGTCGTCGGCGAGCAGGGCGGCGGCGAACCGCCTCGCCACCGTGGCCTTGCCCACTCCGGCGGGCCCGACGAACAGGTAGGCCTGGGCGGGGCGGGCCAGTTCCTGACGGAGCATGGCCACCACCGGCCCGTGGCCGATCACACCGGCGAAGACGTCGTCCACGACTCCTCCAGCACGGCGACCACGTGATCGACGACCATCTCGAGCGGTGCGGCGGCATCGACCACGAGGAAACGGTCGGGCTCGGCGGCGGCAAGCAGGTCGAATCCGTCCGCCACCCGCCGCTGCAGATCCATACCCTCGCCGCCGATGCGGTCGGAGACCGCCTGACGCTCCAGCCCCACATCGGGATCGACCCTGAGCAGGATCACCAGCTCGGGCCACACCCCGGCCAGACCTGCGGCGTTGACCGTCCTGACCGTCTCCACCCCGAGGCCGCGTCCCACGCCCTGGTATGCCAGCGACGAGTACACCGACCGATCCCCGATCACCCACGACCCTGCGGCCAGGGCGGGGCGGATCACCGATTCGGCGAGCTGGGCGCGGGCGGCGGCGAACAGCATGGCCTCCGACCACGGCGACACCTCGCCGTCGGGCTCGAGCAGGATCCGCCGGATCCGCTCCCCGGTCCTGGTCCCCCCGGGCTCGCGCACCGGGACCACGGCATGGCCGCGGGACTGGAGCACCGAGGCGACGCCGGCGGCGACGGTGGACTTGCCTGCGCCCTCGATCCCCTCCAAGGCGGCGTAGTGCCCGGTCACGCCTCTTCCTCGCCATCGACCGTTTCACCGCGTCCGGGTCCGGCGCCGGCGCGGCGGCGGGCCTTGACCGCCTCGGCCAGGATGTCGCGGGCCTCGGACCCGAACCGGGGCTTGCCGAAGGAGTCGCGCAGGCTCCACAAAGTCGCCGACCCGGAGGTGATGATGAGCAGCCCGCCGACGAACAACACCCCCCGCTTGGGGGCAGCGAGCAGACCGAGCCCGTTGCGGTCGAGGAGAAGGTCGAGCGACGGGGCCAGCGCCATCGACACGAACAGGCCTACCCGCATCAGGGTGAACAGGGTGGCGAACACCCTGCCCCGCATCTCGTCGTCGACCTGCTCCTGGATGTGGGTGAACCCCATGACGTACGCCGCCCCTGCTCCGAACCCGAACACGCCCATCCAGGCGGCGGCCCCGAACACGGTCGAGGTGAAGGCGGTGGCGGCGAGCCCTCCACCGCATGCGATCAGCGCCAGGGAGAAGACCAGGTCGCGGCGGACCAGCCTGGTCTCGTACAGGGTCATCCAGGCGATGGCGAGCCCGGCGCCGAGACCCGCAACGGTGAGGATGGCGAAGAACCCGGTGGCGTCGGCATCCAGCACCCGATCGACGAAGGGGCTACCGACCACGATCATCAGACCCCCGCCCATCAGCGCCGCCGTCATCCCCACGATCACCCGCCGCACCGACTTGCGGCCCCAGAAGAACTTCATCCCCTCCTTGAACTCGTCGAACGCCTTCCGCTTCACCCCGTCCAGGTCGGGATCGGCGGCACGGGAGCGGATGGCGGGAAGCGACCAGATCAACGCCGCAGAGGCGAAGAAGGTGAGAGCGTCGAAGGCGAAGGCGAAGGTGAGCCCTGCGTTCGTGGCGGGGATCAGGCCGCCGAGGGTGGAGGCGGGCAATGAGCCGAGGGCCCAGCTGAGCCCGGCGCCTACCGGGATGGTCCCGAAGGTCGAGCCGAGGTTGAGGCTGTTGGCGGCGACCAGCCCCTCCGGCGCCACCAGCCGGGGGATCATGGCGTTGCGCGGAGCCTGGCCGAGCAGGCTCAGCATCTCCAGCCCGAAGTTGACCACGACCAGGACCGGCAGGGAGGTGGCGAAAAGCAGGGCGGGAACGAGCAGACCGCGGCCGATGTCCGAGATCACCACCAGCTTGCGCCGGTCGAACCGGTCGGTGAGCACCCCTACCACCGGTCCGAAGACGAGCCCGGGGAGGATCCTCGACAGCAGGGCGAGCAGGACCCCGACCTCACCGGCGATGGCGTTGCCGAGGGCGATGGTGGCGAACATCGTGATCCAGTCGCCGGTGCTGGACACCAGGCTGGCCCACCAGAAGCGGGCGAACGTTCCCGACCTGATCATCGAGATACCCGATCTCGGGGCGAGGTCGGTCATCGGGTCAGGTTAGGAGCGGGCGCGGCGAAGACGTTTCCGCGGCGGCACCGGACGTCACTTCCTCCGGCTCGCCGGCTTCTTGCGCTGAGCCTTGGCCGCGGTCCTCGGTTTTGCCGGGCCCTTGGCCCTGCGCTCCTCGATCAGCTCGACGGCGCGCTCCAGGGTGATGCCCTCAACCGTGTCCGCCACCCGCAGCGATGCGTTGATCTCGCCGTCGGTCACGTACGGTCCGAACCGGCCCTCCCTGACATGAATGGTCTTCCCGTCCGGGGCGGCGCCGAGCTGGCGCAACGAGGCGGCCGTCCCGCCGCCCCGCTGCTTGGGGGCGGCCAGCTTGGCCACGGCGTCCTCCAGCGTGATGGTGAGCAGCTCCTCCTCGGTCTCCAGGCTGCGGGTCTCCTTTCCCCACTGGAGGTATGGGCCGTAGCGGCCGTTGAGGGCGGTGACCTCGCCCCCGTCGGGGTGCTCGCCGACAACCCGTGGGATACGGAGCAGCATCAGGGCCTCGTCGAGGCTGAGCGCCTCGGCCGCCATGGACCTGAACAGCGACGATCGCTTCGGGGTCTGCTTCGGCTTGGCGTCCGGGTCGGTGTCGCCGAGCTGGACGTACGGGCCGTAGCGCCCGTGGCGGAGCGTCACCACCTCGCCGGTGTCGGGGTCGTGGCCCAGCTCACGGTCTCCTGAAGGCATCGACAGCAGCTCGACCGCTCGCTCGATGGTCAGCTCGTCCGGGGCCAGGTCCTCGGGAATGCTGGCCGAGTCCTCTCCCCGCTTCAGGTAGGGGCCGTACCGGCCCACCCTGGCCACCACCGGCTCCCCGTTCTCGTCGACACCGATGGGGATGGCGTTGACCAGCCGGGGGTCGATGGCGTCGAGGTTGCCCTGCACCAGGTCGTGGAGTCCCTTGTGGCCGTTGCCGAAGTAGAACCGCTTGAGCCAGGGGATCGCCTCCTTGTCGCCGCCGGCGATGTCGTCGAGGTCGTCCTCCATGCGGGCGGTGAAGGCGTAGTCGACCAGATCCTCGAAGTGGGTCTCGAGCAGCCCGACGGTGGCAAAGGCGGTGAAGGTGGGGACCAGGGCCGTCCCCTTCTTGAAGACGTAGCCCCGGTCCTGGATGGTGGAGATGATCGAGGCGTATGTCGATGGCCGCCCGATCCCGAGGTCCTCGAGCCGCTTGACCAGAGAGGCCTCGGTGTAGCGGACGGGCGGCTTGGTCTCGTGGCCCTCGGCCTCGATGGCGACGGCGGAGGCGGGGTCGCCGGTGTGCATCGGGGGGAGCGGCCGTTCCTGGTCGTCGAGAGCGGCGTTGGGGTCGTCCCGCCCCTCGACGTAGGCACGGAGGAACCCGGGGAAGGTGATTGCCAGCCCCGAGGCGGCGAACTCGGTGCGGCGACCGTCGACGGTGGTGGCCGCCAGCCGGGCGGCGATGCTCTCCCCCTTGGCGTCGCTCATCTGCGAGGCCACGGTCCGCTTCCAGATCAGGTCGTACAGCCTCGCCTCGTCCGATCCCGGTCCAACCGCCCGGGCCACGGAGTCGGGATCGGTGAAGCGGTCGCCGGCGGGGCGGATTGCCTCGTGCGCCTCCTGGGCGTTCTTGACGGTGCTGGTGTACACCCGCGGCTTGTCCGGGAGGTACGACGGCCCGTAGCGGTCGGCGACCAGGCTGCGAGCGGCCTCGATGGCGGAGGTCGACAGCGTGATCGAATCGGTGCGCATGTAGGTGATGTACCCGGCCTCGTAGAGCCGCTGCGCCGCAGACATCGCCCGGCGAGCGGCGAAGCGGAGCTTGCGGTTCGCCTCCTGCTGCAGCGTCGAGGTGCGGAAGGGTGGGTATGGCCGTCTGGTGTACGGCTTGGCCTCCACCGAGGCGACGGTGAAGTCTGCCTCCCGGAGGCCATCGGCCGACCCGGTGGCGACCGCCTCGTCGAGCACCAGCCGCGACGTCTTCTTGACCTTGGCCGACCCGTCGTCGGCGAAGTCCTTACCGGTTGCCACCCGCTCGCTGTCGATGGTGGCCAGCGCCGCCTCGAAGGAGGTGGGGTCGTCCCCGACGGTGAAGGTCCCGGTCAGCCCCCAGTACGAGGCGCTGACGAAGGCCATCCGCTCCCGCTCCCGGTCGACGATGATCCTGGTGGCGGGAGACTGGACCCGGCCGGCGGAGAGCCCCTGGCGCACCTTGCGCCACAGCACCGGGGACACCTCGTACCCGTAGAGCCGGTCGAGGATGCGCCGCGCCTCCTGGGCGTCCACCAGGCGTCGGTCGAGCTGGCGGGGATGCTCCAGCGCCTCGTGGATGGCACCGGGGTGATCTCGTGGAACACCATGCGGTGGACCGGCTGCTTCGGGTTGAGCACCTCGAGCAGATGCCAGGCGATGGACTCTCCCTCGCGGTCCTCGTCGGTGGCGAGGTACACCTCATCTGCGTCCTTGAGGAGCCGCTTGAGCTTGGTGACCTGCTTCTTCTTGTCGGCGGGAACCACGTACAGCGGCTTGAAGTCGTTCTCCACGTCGACCCCGAGCCGGGCCCACGGCTCACCCTTGAAGGCGGCGGGGATGTCGGATGCCGAGCCCGGGAGGTCCCGGATATGCCCGATCGACGACTCCACGACGAAGCCCTTGCCGAGGTAACCGGCAATGGTGCGCGCCTTGGCGGGCGACTCGACGATGACGAGCTTGCTTGGCATCAGAACACACGTTCGGGTGGGGGAGGTGCGATAGGTTGATCGACCATCGGCCGGTCTGTCAACCCTGTCCCACCAAACGGACTCAACGGGTCATCTCCCGGTGCGACCGGCGACCGGCCCTCAGGACGGTGAGCAGGCCGGCACCGAGAGCGAAACCGACCGCTCCCCCGATGATCACCAGCGGGAGCCCGAACCCGGACGGTTCGTCGCCGGTGAGGTCCATGACGGCGCCAACCGGCGCCACGGCGGCGGCGAAGGCTCGGGGCGGGGAGGTCTGGGCACGGCTCATCAGGCCGAGACGGTAGACGCCCCGTCCCGTTCCCCCGCCACCCCGCGCTCAACGCACCTCGCCGAAGGCGGCAAGCAACCGGTCGACCACCGCCCGCCAGGTGAACACCGCCTCCATCCGGGCCCGCCCGGCGGCGCCCATCCTGGAACGCAACCCCGGGTCGCCCGCCAGGGTGCGCAGCGCCCCGACCAGCTCGTCGTTGGTGTCGACCACGTACCCGGTCTCGCCGTCGACGACGGTCTCCGGTGACCCTCCGGACGACCCGGCGATCACCGGGAGCCCCGAGGCGGCGGCCTCGAGGAACACCAGCCCCAGACCCTCGACCTCCAGCCCGAACCAACGGGACCGGCAGGGCATGGCGAACACGTCGAGCGAGGCGTAGATCGAGGGGAGCTGGTCCCACGGGGCGTCGACGATGAAGCGGACCGGGACCCCGAGCCGGGTCGCCCGGCTGCGTAGCGACCGCTCGGTGCGGCCCCTGCCGGCGAGAACGACATCCAGATCGAGCCCCTCGCCGGCCAGCTCGGCGACGGCGTCGAGCAGGAGGTGCTGTCCCTTGCGGGGCACGAAGCGGCTGACGCACCCGATCACCGGCCGGGGCCGCTCGACGCGCGGAGACCGGGTGAACTGGTCGATGTCGACCCCGGCGCCGAGGTGATGGACCGGTCTCCCGGTGAGCCGCTCGATCCGCCCCGCGGTGAACCGGCTGACGGCGAAGGCGAGATCGGGTGCGGTCAGGGCTCGTTGGACCACGGCGGCAAGCCCGGGAACCGCGGCGGGCATGGTCACCTCGGCCCCGTGCCCGATGACCGCCACCGGCCGGTCGATCCGGGCCCTGACCCGGTCGGTCATCAGCGGGAGCGGCCACGGCGCCCCGAACAGCACGACATCGACGTCGGCGTCCGCCAGCTCGGAGGCCACCCAGTCGGTCACCTTGGGCGTTGGCCACATGAACCGGCTCCGGTGGCGGATCACCGTCGCCCTGGTGTCGGCGGGACCGTCGGCGGGGGCGAGCACCACCACCTCCCCCGGATAGGCGGCAACCAGGTTGCCGAGGTACTGCTGGATCCCGCCCCGCTTCGGTGGGAAGTCGTTGGTGACGATCCCGAGCCGGGGCGCCGCGGTCACGGGCGCCCGCCCCCATCCAGATGGCGTCCGGTGTTCCAGGTCACCACCATCGGCCCGCGCCCGGTGAAGGCGATCCTTCCCAGGGCGGTGTTTCCCAGCGAGCGGAGCCGGGGACGGTCGGCGTAGGTCAGCCCGAGCAGCCCGGTGACGTATGCGCTGGTCGCCGTGCCGTGGCTGACCACCCCGACCACCCGCTCGGCCTGCCCGGCGACGATCGAGTCGATGGCGGCCGTCATCCGTGCCCTGGCCCCGATGAAGGTCTCGCCGGTGCTGCCCCGGACGATGTCCTCGCCAGACATCAGCCGGTGCCAGAGGTCGGGGGCGACGGCGGCGATCTCACCCGAGGTGAGGTTCTCCCACTCACCGAACCCGATCTCCTTGAGGTCGTCGACAACCAGCGGCTCCAGACCCTGGGCGACGCCGATCGTCTCGGCGGTGTGACGGGCCCGGAGCAGCGGCGAGGTGAACAGGGCGTCGAGCTGGGGAACCCCGGCGGCGGCGCCGGCCGCCTGGGCGGTCCCCACCTCGTTGAGGAGCCAGTCGCCGTGACCCTGCCAGCGCTGCTCCACGTTGGCCGCCGTCTCGCCGTGGCGGATCAGCACGACGTCCGTCTCGCCCGCTCTCCGTGGCGGGTCGTCTGCGAGGTGGGCGGTGTCGTTGTACGAGGAGAGCTGGACACCACGGTCGCCGATGGCAACGGTGGCCACCCCGGTGTTGCTCATCAGCCGCAACGGCGCCGGGCGGGCCAGCCCGAGCAGCTCGGCCACCAGGGCGGTGAGGGCCACCCCGTGGCTCACCACCAGTGCGGTGCCCCCCGGCCCGACCTGAGCGGCGAGGTGCTCGAAGGCCTCGAGGGTGCGGTCGGCGACGCTCGACAGCCGCTCGCCGCCCCCGATGGCGACATCGTCACCCCGTTCGAGAGCAGCGAGGTCGTCGGCGTGGTGGCGGCGGATCTCGGCGAACGAGATCCCCTCCCACACCCCCACGTCCGGCTCGCGCCACCGGGGATCGGTCTCGAACGGCAGACCCAGCGCCGCCGCCGTGGTCACGGCCCGACCCAGGTCCGAGGCAACCACCAGGTTGGGCGGGTCGCTCGCGATGCGCTCGCCGAGCAGCCGCACCTGGAGCTCGCCCTGCTCGGTGAGGGCGGTGTCCGTCGCCCCCTGCCAGACACCGGCCAGGTTGGCGCCGGTCTCGCCGTGTCGCACCAGGATGATCCGAGCGTCCATCGGGTCCCTCAGACAAACGCCGAGGCGAAGATCAGGCTGACGATGGTCATCACCTTGATCACGATGTTCATCGCCGGCCCGGCCGTGTCCTTGAACGGATCGCCGATGGTGTCGCCCACCACCGCCGCCTTGTGGGATTCCGAGCCCTTGCCCCCGTAAGCGCCTGCCTCGACGAACTTCTTGGCGTTGTCCCAGGCGCCGCCGGCGTTGGCCATGTATATGGCGAGCAGGAACCCGCTGATCAGCGCCCCGGCCAACAGACCGCCCAGCGCCTGGACCGAGACGAACCCGACGGCCAGGGGAAGGGCGATGGCCATGGCGCCGGGGAGGAACATCGCACGGAGCGCCGCCTTGGTCGAGATGTCGATCGCTCTGGTGTGGTCGGCGTGTACCCCCGGCTCGCCGGCGAGGAGCCCGGGGATCTCACGGAACTGGCGGCGCACCTCGTCGATCATCTGGTTGGCGGCCCGACCCACCGCCTTGATCACCATCGAAGCGAAGAGGTAGGGGAACATGGCGCCGAGGAACAGGCCGACGGTGGTCTCGATGTCGAGTAGGTCGATGGCGGGCAGGTTGTCGACCCCGACCGCCTGGCGGAAGGCGAAGAACAGGGCGAGCGAGGTCACCGCCGCCGACCCGATGGCGAACCCCTTGGCCACCGCCGCCGTGGTGTTGCCCAGCGAGTCGAGGGCGTCGGTCGCCGCCCGGACCTCGGGGGGCAGCTTGGCCATCTCGGCGATCCCGCCTGCGTTGTCGGCGATCGGACCGTAAGCGTCGACCGACACCGTGATCCCCAGCGTCGCCAGCACCCCGATGGCGGCGATGGCGATGCCGTAGATCCCGCCGCCTTCGATGGCGAGCTCGCCGGCGGCGTGGGCCGCCACCATCCCCATGGCCGTCACCACCACGCTGTAGGCGGCGGAGCGCATCCCCTCGGACATCCCGGAGAGCACGAAGGTGGCGGGGCCGGTCTGCGCCTGGCGGGCGACCTCCTTGACCACCCGGTAGTTGTCGCTGGTGAAGATCTCGGAGATCCGGCCGATCAGGTAGCCGACGACCAGGCCGGTGGCCACCGCCAGGAACAGGCCCCACGGGTTGTCGACCCCCGGCAGGTCGTCGAACAACATCGGGGTGAGGAGGGCGACGCCGGCCACCGTCACCCCCATCGCCACCCAGGTACCCACGTGCAGGGCCGCCGCCAGGCTGTGCCGGCGCGGTCTGACCAGCAGGGCGCCGATGATCGAGCCCGCCATCCCCACGGCGGCGATCATCAGCGGGTACAGCAGGAGCTGGGGAAGGAAGGCGGCCCCGGCGAAGGCGAACCCGGCGTAGGCGATGGGGGCGACCATGGCCCCGATGTATGACTCGAACAGGTCGGCGCCCATCCCGGCGACGTCGCCAACGTTGTCCCCGACGTTGTCCGCGATCACGGCCGGGTTGCGCGGGTCGTCCTCGGGGATCCCCGCCTCGACCTTGCCCACCAGGTCGGCGCCGATGTCGGCCGCCTTGGTGAAGATCCCGCCCCCGACCCTGGAGAACAGGGCGATCGAGGACGCCCCCAACCCGAGGGCGGTGAGCACGCTGTACGGGTTGTCGACCTCGAGCACCATGACGAATAGCCAGAAGGCGGCAGCCAGTCCGAGCAGAGCGAGCCCGGCCACGGTGAACCCCATCACGGCGCCGCCCTTGAAGGCGATGGGGAACGCTCGATCCACCCCACCCAGGCGGGCGGCCTCGGTGGTCCTGGCGTTTGCCGCCGTCGCCATCCGCATCCCGATCAGCCCGGCCAGCCCGGACAAGACGGCGCCGGAGACGTAGGCGATGGCCCCCCATGGGCGCCCCCAGTCGAGCACGGCGAAGATCAGCCCGGCGAGGATGGCCACGAACACCGCCACCGCCAGGTACTCGCGCCTGATGAAGGTCATCGCCCCCTGGCGGATGGCCACCATCAGCTCCTGCATCCGCTCATTGCCCGGGCTGGCGGCGAGCACCTGGCGGGAGAAGACCCAGGCGAGGGCGAGCCCGGCCAACCCGGCGGCGACGGCGGCGTACACCCAGATCTCGGGATCCATGACACTCCAGACGTGGCCCGGCGAGGCGGGATTGTAGGGAGCCCGCCCCCGGCGCCCGCGAGGACGGCCCGCTTCGCATTGGAACGCCTCGTCGGTAGCATCCGAGCACCGTGCCGAAACGACCGTTGCTCCCGCACGCCCTCGTCGCCCTGGTGGTCGCCCTGATCACCGGGGCCTGCTCCTCCGGGGGCACGATGGAGGCGACCACCACCACCATTGCGGTCGCCGCCCCCTCCTCCACGTCCACCTCCTCGACCACCTCGACCACCACAACCACCTCGACCACCACGACCACCACCATGCCCCCATCCACCCTGACGATCCGGGGCGACATCCCCCGGGTGCTCAAGAGGGCGGCCGAGCAGTTCTACGACCACATCATCGACCCGGCCAACCAACCGCCGGCGATGAGCCCTCGGCTCGCCGAGCACGTCGCCGGTCACGTGGTTGATCCCGGCACGGTCAGGGGCCGGGGGGCCCTCGCCACGCTGGAGAACGGTGACCGGGTGGGCGTGGTCGTCACCGGCGGCGATGGCCTCGTCTTCGTCGATCCCGCCGGTGAGGAGGGTTGGGAGCTGGTGGCGGCCATGCTGGACGGGCTCCCGCCGTGGCTGGGGCGGGGCGGTCAACGCAACCTGCTCGTCCTCGGGTCCGACGCCAGGGTCGGGGAGGACCAGCTCAACCTGCGCGCCGACAGCATCCACATCCTCGCCCTGCGCCCCAGACGGGGGGTCGGTTCCCTGGTCGGTTTCCCCAGGGACAGCTGGATCGAGGGCAGCAAGCTCACCGACCTCATGCCGGGGCGCGGGCCGGAGGGCATGATGGAGATACTCGGGGACACCACGGGTATCGACCTGGAAGGCTACGTCGCCGTCGGGTTCGAGGGATTCCTGGGGCTGATGACCGACTTCGGCGATCTCGAGATCGATCTGCCCACCGCGATGCACAGCGGCAACAACTGGGATGACTACCCGGCGGGGCCGCAGGTGCTGGACCCGCAGCTCACGCTCCGGCTCGCACGTATTCGGAAGGGGCTCCCCCAGGGAGACTTCGACCGGAGCGTCAACCAGGGCCGGATCATCCTGGCGGCGCTGACCATGGTGCAGGACCGCGGGCTGCTCTACCTGCCGGCCTGGGTGGCCAGCTACAGCCGGCACGGCTTCACCGATCTCGACACCGAGGCGCTGGTCACCTTCGCCGCCTCCGCCCACGTCGCCGACCCGGACGCAATCACCAACATGGTGCTGCCCGGCTCGGTGGGCTGGGTGGGCGCCGCCTCGGTGGTCTTCCTCGGCAGCGGCGCCGAAGCGGTGTACGCCGACCTGGCCGACGGCGTCCTCGGCAACGGGTAGCCGCCGGGCACGGCGCATCGGCACCACGGAGACGGCGGTGTCTACATTCCGGGAATGGACCGCAGCGGCTCCACAGACGACCTGATTCGCGCCGCCGCCATCGCCTACGTCGCCGAGGTGACCGGCGCCGGCGAGATGCCGATCACCTGGCCCCAGCTCAGCTCCGGGTTCGTGTTCGACGGCGAGCGCATCCCCCTGGTCAGCCAGCAGGGGATCTTCAAGCCGGCCCGGCTCGATCTGCCGATCTCGATCAGGACGACGCCGCCGAGGCCCGACCGGGCCGCCCCTTACCCCGACGAGATCACCGCAGACGGCTACCTGTCGTACGCCTACCGGGGGACGGATCCGGACCATCGGGACAACCGAATGCTGCGCGAGGTGATGCACCGCGGGACCACGCTTCTCTACCTGGAGGGGATCACCAAGGGTGCCTACCAGGCGTCGGCGGCGGTGATCCTCCACGATGACCCCGCGGTGCTCCGGTTCGAGGTCGCCCTGTTGCCGCTGGTGTCCGTGGTCGCCGGGCTCACCCACGAGCTGGTCGACATCACCCAGCGCCGCCACTACCTGCGGCTGGTGCGTCAGCGAGCCCACCAGGCGTTGTTCCGGTCGAACGTGCTCCAGGCCTACCGCACCCGGTGCACGGTGTGCTCGCTGGGCCACGCCGAGCTGCTCGACGCCGCCCACATCGTCTCCGACCGCGACAGGGGCGAGCCGGTGATCCCCAACGGGTTCGCCATGTGCAAGATCCACCACGCCGCCTTCGACGCCGACATCCTGGGGGTCCGCCCCGGCGCGGATCTCGTCGCCGAAGTGCGCCGGGACGTCCTGGAGGAGGTCGACGGGCCGATGCTGCAGCACGGGATCCAGGGCGTGCACGGTCGCCGGCTGGTCGTGCCCACCCGACCCGAGTGGCGCCCGGACCCCGTCGGCGTGGAACGGAGGTACGAGCGGTTCCGCCGCGCCTCGTGAGGCTCCCGGGCAAGACCGGGTCGAACCAGCGGTAGAACATGTGTTCGATGCGCGGTAGGATGAGCGTATGGCGACGGCATGGCAGGGCTCTCTGCTCGGGGCGGCCGACCTACCTCTGTTGGGAGAGGTGGTGGTCGGGCTGGCTCGTACCGAGCTGACCCCGGCTGCCTGGGTGGACCACCGCCCGGGCTGGCTGGGCGGGGCCGACCTGTTGTTCGAGGCGCTGCACCGGGAGGCGCCGTGGCGGGACGAGCGTCGCCAGATGTACGACCGGGTGGTCGACGTGCCCCGCCTCACCTGCTTCTACGGGTCGGGGGAGGCGCTCCCCCATCCGGTGCTGGAGGAGGCCATGGCGATGCTGAGCGAGCACTACGCGGCGGAGTTGGGCGAGCCGTTCGTATCCGCCGGGCTGTGCCTGTACCGCGATGGCACCGACTCGGTGGCCTGGCACGGCGACCGCATCGGACGGGGGCGTGACGTCGACACGATGGTGGCCATCCTCTCAGTGGGCTCGCCCCGTTCCCTGCTGCTGCGGCCCCGGGAAGGAGGCGGGTCGATGCGGTTCTCGTTGGGCGACGGCGACCTACTGGTGATGGGCGGGTCCTGCCAGCGAACCTGGGACCACTGCGTCCCCAAGACGGCCAAGCCGGTCGGGCCCCGTATCTCGATCCAGTTCCGCCCTCGCGGCGTCCGCTGATTCGTCTCCGGTGGCGTCAGAGGGCGAGGGTGCCCGCCGGATCGAGGTGATGGAGGGTGATCGTCGGATCGGCCAGGCCACCGATGATACGCAGGTAGAGCTCCCACCCGGTGGCGTTGAGTGCTCCATCGTGGATCGGCACGGCCTCGGCCGGAGCGACCGCGGTGAGGAAGTCGGCGGTGGCGGCGGCGCTGGCCCAGGGGGCGGCGAGCGGCAGGGCGAGGACATCGACCCCGGCGGGCACGGTGTCGTAGGCGTCGCCGGGATGGAACAGCCGGGGCCCATTCTGTTCGGAGACGACGTAGCCCACGTTGCCGACACGGGGAATCCGCTGGTGGATGACGGCGTGCAACCCGCCCACCACGTCCACCCGGACCGCGGCCAGCGCGAAGGTGGCGCCCGGCCCCGCCACCTCGGCATCCAATCCGTGCTCGGCGAGGAGCGGGGCCACCGCGGCCTCGGTCACCAGCCGGGCGGACCGGTTGCCGGCGAGCAGCCCGGCGAGGTTCGCCGCGTCGACGTGATCGGGATGCTGGTGGGTCACCAGCACCGCGTCGAGTCCGACCACCTCGTGCCAGTCCTCGGTGTAGACGCCGGGGTCGATGAGGAGTCGGGCCGACGGCGTCTCCACGAGCAGGGCGGCGTGGCCGAGGCGGGTCAGCTGCACCCGCCGAGTATGCCACCACGGGTCAGCCCCCGTCCTCCACCATCCGGGTGGGATCGAACTCGGCGGCGGCGGCCGCCGACACCGTGCGGCTGCCGAGCATGATGAGGTCGACGGATCCGCTGACCACCACGGCCACCGTCCTCGGTTGCCAGGTGCGGTCGACCGGGCAGACGCAGCTCACCAGCCCCATCCCGTGCAGCGCGGCGAACCGCGCCGCCTCGTCGGCGGGCGAGCCGGAAGATCCGAAGCCGTGGAAGGTCACCGGGGCGGCCGCCAGCGCCGCCGCATCCGCCGCCGTTACCGCCTTGGCTCTTCCGGTCAGGTAGAGCCCGACATCGGCCACCAGCAGGACGAACAGCATCGCCGTTGCCGTCACCGCCACCATCAGCACGGAGGCCGATCCCAGCTCGACCGTGCGGTGCGGCACGGTGGGGGGCGGTCGGCTGCGGCGGGCGACGGGAAACGGGCGGATCATTGCTCGACCCGCATCGTCGCCCGCCCGGTGAGCTGCACCCCCACCCCACCGAACCACGAGCCGAGGGCGTGCTCCAGCCTCACCACGACCTCCGCCGGGGCACCGACCACGGACGGGCGGCTCACCGACACCGCCGCCAAGGCGCCCCTGCTTCCCAACGCCGAGCGCACCGCGGCCACCGCATCGGCCGGATCCGGGCTGACCGCGGCCTGGCGCGCCCCCTCACGTGCCGCCGCCACCACCTCGAGCTGGGATCGGGCGAGCAGCGCCACGTCGACCACGCCCAGCAGCACGATGAGGACCACCGGGACGACCAGGGCGAACTCGACCACCGCCGACCCCGACTCGGACCGGGCGGTCACACGTACGACGACACCTTGGCCACCACCGAGTCGAAGAAGCTCTCCAGCGCCCCCGTGGACGTCGCCCACAGGATCAGCGCCAGGGCGATGGCGGCGGCGGCGACGATGACCAGGGCGTACTCGGCGGTCGCCTGACCGCGCTCCCTTCCGATTCGGTCGAGCATGATGCTCACCTCCGTTCTGACGGTGCCGGCGACCGGCCGGCCTCGGGGGGAAGTCATGACCCGAGCCTCTCCAGGGCGGCGACCAGCGCCGGGGCCACCGTCACCAGCACGAACCCGGGCAGGATCAACAGGGCCAGCGGGAACACCAGGACGACGGGGAGCCGCCGGGCCGCGGCCAACGTCTCCTGGCGGCGCGACGACGTCCTGTCGGCGGCGAACCGCTCCACGGCTTCGACCAGGGGCGCCCCGGTGGCCTGGGCCCTGGCCACCAGCCGGTACAGATCGGCGGCGCTGCCGCCGGCACCGTCGAGCGCCGCCCCGCCGTGGTGGCGCATCCGCCGCACCACGGTCTCGACCTCGCCCCGCAGCGGTTCCCCGAGACGGGGGGCAACCCAGCCCAGGGTCTGCGGGAACCCCCAACCGGCACTGAGCCCGATGACGAGCAGCTCGGCGAACAGATCGCCCTGTTCGGCGGCATCGGAGGCGGCGCGCCGCCGCCGAGCCAGCCGTCCACGGAGACGCCACAGCGGCCGGATGAGGACGGCGACCACCGCCGCCAGTGGCGACCACAGCCCGGGCGCCAAGGGGGCCAGGGCCGTGCGAAGGCGAGCAGGGGCCCATGCGAGCAGCATCAGCACCGCCGCCACCCGAGCCGTGTTGGTCACTTCAGCGTCCTCCTCGTCAGCGCCACCACGACCGCCATCCCGGTCAACATCAGCACCGACCCGACGGTCACCGCGACCACCCCGAAGGGCCCGGCCTCCAGCAGGCTGGACAGCCGGCCGGTGAGCGCCATCGACCCGAGGACGACACACGGGATCGCACCGACCACCGCAGCGGAAAGCCGGGCCTGCGCCGTCAGGGCTCTGCGCTCGCCCTCGGCCTCGAGGCGGGCCGACGCCCTGTCGGCGAGCCGGGCGAACACGGCCGAGGCGCGCCCGCCCGATGCCGCCGCCACCACGAAAGCGGGCCCCGCCAGCCGCCCGGTTTGTGGCAGGCCGCGGGCGAAGGCCTCCGCCACCCGTTCGACCGGTGCGCCGGCCTCGGCGAGTCTGACCGCGGCGGACAGATCGAGGTGAGCCGACCGTGCCGCCGCCGGCTCGATGGCGGTGCGCACCGATGCACCCCGCCGCAGCTCGGCACCCAGGGCGGCGAGCACCACCGCCTCGTCGCCGCCCCGGTTGGGCGCCCTCCGCCGGCGGGCCAGGTGGAGCGCCACCACCGCCATCAAGCCGACCTCGGGCCCGAGCGAGCCGACCGCGATGGAGCCCGCAACCACCCAGGGCACCCCGGCCAGAAGACAGACGGCGACGGCGGCGGCGTGGAGCACCGGGTCGGTCACGACGACCACCTGACCTGGAGCGCCTTGTCGCCGACGTCGGCGATCGCCACCACCCGCCTGCGCCCCCGGGACCGTTCGAGGTGGACGACGACATCGAGGGCGCTCCACAGCTGGCGCCTGACGGTCTCGGCGGCAAGCGCACCCCGGCCCGACAGCGCCAGCGTCTCCAGCCGCCACATCGCCTCGTCGGGGCCGTTGGCGTGGACGGTCGACATCGATCCGGCGTGACCGGTGTTGATCGCCTGGATCATGTCGAGCGCCTCGGGCCCCCTTACCTCGCCGACCACGATGCGGTCGGGACGGAGCCTGAGGGCATGGCGAACCAGCGTGCGCAGGGTGATCTCGCCCGCCCCTTCGGCGTTGGGTGGGCGTGCCTCCAGCCGGACCATGTGGCCGGTCGCCTTGAGCTCGGCCGAATCCTCGATGACCACCACCCGCTCGGTGGCCGGGATCTCACCGGCGAGGATGTTGAGCAGGGTGGTCTTGCCCGACCCGGTTCCCCCCGATACCAGCAGGTTGCGCCGCTCCGCCACCGCCCCCCTGAGCAGGGCGGCGGCTTCGTCGTCGGCGCCGCCGGCGGCGACCAGGCCGTCGAGGTCGACCACCGCCGCCGTGAACCGCCTGATGGCCACCACCGGGCCGTCCACCGATGCCGGGGGGATGATGGCGTGGAGCCGAGACCCGTCCGGGAGCCGGGCATCGACCGCCGGGCTGGAGCGGTCGAGACGCAGCCCCAGGGGGGCGATGACCCGTTCGACGGCGGCGGTGACCTGCCCGGGCCGGGCGAAGCGGATCGGGCTGCGGAGGAGCGACCCGGCACGCTCGATCCAGACCGATCCGTCGGCGTTGACCAGGACATCGCTGATCGAGGGATCGGACAGCAGCGGCTCGAGCGCACCAAGCCCCACCAGGGCGTCGGCCACCTCGACGGCGACACCGGTCGGCGCCAGCGGCGCCTCCTCGGGGAGCAGGTGCCGGACGGCGTCCTCGACCGCACCCCGCTCCAGCGGGACGTCACCGGCCAGCATCCGCTCCACCAGGCGGTCGATCACGGCCACGGAAGCTCCCACACCCGTCTCCAGTGGCGGAGCCAACGCGACGGACCGGGGCGGCGACCCTCGAGCAGGCAGCGGACGGCGCCGGGCCCGGCCCGCGGCAGCACCACCGCCGGCGGGGGCAGATCGACCGCCCACGGCCCCCGCTGGTAGACAGCAGGGGTGGACGGGTCGACCGGTCGGCCCGGTACCAGTGGATGGACCGGTACCACCCGGGGACCGTCCGGTCTTGGCCCCGGTGGGTGGCGCAGCACCACCCGGGGCCATCCGGCGATGAGGGCGTCGATGATCTCGGCCGCCTCGCCTGCGGTGATCCCACCGTTGGCGAGCACGGCGACCCCCCGCCGGGTGGGGTACAGTTGGCGCTTGGTGGGCCCGTCCCGGACCAGCGCCGCCAACGTCCCCGCCCGCCGGTAGTCGGTGCCCTCGGGGTCGACATCGACCACCAGGGCGGTGCCGGCAGACGCCGCCAGCGCCAGCGGAGCGACGGCGCCGAGCACGGCGTCGTCGGGGCACCAGATGCCGAGCACGGTCATGATCCACTCCCTCGGTCGACGGTCCGGGGAAGTTCTCATCAACGTAGGGAGCGGGTGTGACAGATTCAAGGGTGCCGGACAAACCGACCCGGATCGGAGTCACGTCACCCCGGCGCCGTACACTGGCGACGCCATGCAGCAAGCCGCCTTCTTCGACCTCGACAAGACGGTCATCGCCAAGTCATCGACCCTCGCCTTCGGCAAGCCGTTCTACAAGGCGGGTTTCGTGGGACGGCGGACCTTGGCCAAGTTCGGCTTCGCCCAGGTCTTCTACGTGCTGTTCGGCGCCGACGAGGGTCAGCTCGAGCGGGTCCGCGACCAGATGCTGCGGCTCACCGAGGGATGGCACCGCGCCGAGATCGAGCAGCTGGTCGAGGAGACCCTCCAGGACGTCGCCGATCCCCTGGTCTACGCCGAGGCGTTGACCCTGATCGACGAGCACAAGCGCGAGGGTCGCCGGGTGTTCCTGGTGTCGGCCAGCCCCGAGCAGATAGTGCGCCCCATCGGCCGCCACATCGGGGTCACCGAGATCATCGCCACCCGCATCAAGACCGACAGCGCCGGGTTCTTCCTCCCCGAGCTCGAGTTCTACGCCATGGGATCGGGCAAGGCGGATGCCATCAGAGCGCTGGCGGAGCGCCAGAACCTGGACCTCGAAGGGTCCTACGCCTACTCGGACAGCACCACCGATCTCCCGATGATGGAGGTGGTCGGCCACCCGGTGGCGGTCAACCCGGAGAAGGAGCTGCGCCGCATCGCCGAGGAGCGGGAATGGCCCATCCTCGAGTTCCAGCGCCCGGTCAGCCTGCGCACCCCGCTGCACCAGAACGTGCCCCTGATCTCGGGCGCCACCATCGGCGCAGCCGTCCTGGGCGGGCTGGTCACCATCGCCATCCTCCGCAAACGGGCCAACGGCGCCCGCTGAGCGGCAGGGGCTGGCCTACCGGAAAGGCGGGGTCTCGGTGTACACCAACGGCCCTGAGCACATCGAGGCGGTCAAGGTGGAGGCGCCGACGATCAAGACCGGGAAGGCGAGCCTCCAGTTCAAGCCCACCGATCCCATCCCCCGAGGATGCGCTGCGCCGGGTCATCCGCCACGCCGTCGAATCCTGAGCGCTCCCGCGGCCACCGCAGGTCACGCCCGCCCGGCGGTGCTCAGACGGGAATGGTCAGCGAGCCGTCCTCGCCCAGGGTGAAGCCGGGGTTGTGGGCGACCTCCCACGGGTGCCCGTCCGGGTCGCAGAAGATGCCGGTGTAGCCGCCCCAGGTGGTCGGCCCCGGCGGTCGGGTGATCGTTGCCCCGGCGGCGGTCGCCTCGGCGATCACCGCGTCGACCTCGGCCGCCGATCCCACGTTGTGGGCCAGGGCGAATCCTCCCCAGCCGCCGCGGTCGACCATACCGGCGTCCTCGGCCAGCGAGCGGCGGCTCCACAACGACAGCACCATCGGGCCGAGTTGGAAGAACACCGTCTCCTCGACGTCGAGCACCGGCTCCCACCCCAGCCGCCGGTAGAACTCCCGGGAGACGACGAGATCGGACACCCCCAACGTCACCAGGCTGATCCGCGGTTCCACGTCATTCCTCCTCGTCGAGACGGCTGGGCCGGTCCAGGTCGATCGGCGGTGGTGCGGTGGCCACCCCGGTCTCGCTGACGGCCCCGGTCGCCACCTCGGCGTCGGTGGCGCCCGGCCCGGAGCCGCCCTCGGCCCGCTTGGCGGCGATGCCCTCGGCTCGCGCCGATTCGATCCTCTCGGTGGTCAGCCGGGGGACCGCATAGAAGAAGACCACCAGGTAGGCGGCGGCACTGACCAGCCAGGGCAGCCGCAGGGCGAAAACCCGGTCGCTGACCTGCTCGCCGAACCACACCAGTAGCCCGCCGGCGGCGAGGCCGAGCGGCATCATCCCCCACCCGAAGAACCGGTACACCGAGTTGACCCGGCCCAGCAGCCGGTCGGGGATGATCGTCTGCCGCAACGAGACGGTGATCACGTTCCACACCACCGCAGCGAACGTCATCACCATGAACATCACCCAGGTGACCACCCACGACGAGGTGATCCCGATGACCAGCGAGGTGACCACGCTCGCCCCCAGGGTCAAATACAGGGAGGCGCCGCTACCCAGCCGGCGGCTGATCCCCGGAGCGAGCCAGCTCCCCACCACCCCGCCGATCGCTCCTCCGGTACCGAGCACGGCGAACAGGAAGGCGTCGACCTCCAGCACCTCCTGGGCGAACAGCACCAGGGTGGCGAAGGCGATCATCCCCAACCCGTTGAGGAACCCGAGGATGATCGCCATCGGGCGGAGAAGGGGGTGGCGCCACAGCCAGCGGAAGCCCTCACCGATCTCGGTCTTCCAGTTGACCCTCTCCCCGGTTTCCCGGCCACGGGTACGGAAGTCGCCGGACAGCATGAACACCAGCCCGGCGGCAACGGCGAAGCTGCCGGCGTCCACGAAGAAGGGCATGGCGAACGTCACCCCGATGAGGAGACTCCCCAGCGGGGGGCCGGCGAAGCTGTTGGCCACCATCTCGGCGCCCCACATCCGCCCGTTGGCGCTCTCCAGCGCCTCGGGGGCGACGATGGCGGGAAGGATGGTCTGGGCGGCGTTGTCCCGCAGCACCTCGGCGCACCCGAGCAGCAGGGTTGCCAGCAGCAGCACCGTGTAGAGGACGGCGTCGGTGGCGACGGCGGTGCCCGCCGCCGCTTGGTCCGGGGTGGGGAGGTCGTTCTCGGCGAGGACCACGAAGGCGACCGCCAGGGTCAGCCCGGCCCGGATGACGTCCATCAACACGATCAGCTTGCGGCGGTCGACCCGGTCGGTGATCACCCCGGCGGGCAGCGTGAACACCAGCCAGGGGAGCCGCTGAGCGACGGCGATCAGGGCGATGAGCAGCGGGTTGCGGGTGATGGCGCTAGCCAGCCAAGGGTAGGCGACGAAGCCGATGCCGTCGCCGAGGTTGGAGACGACGCTGGCGGTCCACAGCTTGGCGTACTGCGGTCCCAGCCGTGCCTTCGGATCCGCGGGACGCTCGGTGGTGATGTCGCTCACCGACCCTCCTTGGGCCGATCCCTCAAGGCGGGGCGGACCGTCGGGTAGATACCGGCGATCAACCCGTAGACGGTGTCGCCGCCTCGGGGCAATGCCGAGAACTCGACGGTGAGGTCGTGGAGCCGCTCGGAGAAGGCCTCGGCCTGCTCGCTGGTCAGCCGCACGTGGCGGAGGGTGAACATGGGCAGCGGGTCGTCCACGCCGACCTTCCCGGTCGCCGACGCCTCGGCCGCCTCCTCCATCGCCTCACCCAGCATGGGGTTGGGGTACTGTCCGCCCAGGTAGTCGCCCTTGATGACGATGGTCCGCCCCACCCGGCCGTAGTACTTGGCGGTGAGCGCCCGCACCTGCTTGGTGGCGACCACCCGCACCAACCCGGCCGTCTCGAGCACCTTGAGATGGTGACCGGCGGTGCCCTTGGGGATGCCCAGCACCTCGGCCAGCTCCGTGGTGGTGGCGGCCCGTTCGAGCACGAGGTCGAGGATGGCGCTGCGGGTGGGGTGCCCGATTGCCTTGAGCTGGGCCGGGTTCGACGCCTCGACGTACTCGTCGAGGTCGTAGCCGGGCCCGGCTGGGTCCGGGCTCATCGGGAGAAGGGCATCTTCGGGCGGCATTTCCCGAATAGTCGGCTATTCCCGACCGTTTGTCAAGGGCAGATCTGTGTGCGTCCAACACCCCTTATCGCCTGCCCGTTGTCAGGTCCGATGGAACGATCGACCTCCACCGGATGCCGGAATCCGTACGGTCGGTCAACCGTCCAGCGGGTGCCGCCAGTCGAGTCCTGGAAAGCGGGCAAAGTCGGCGTCGGTCGTTATCCAAGTGCTGCCGGTCTCGATGGCCAGCGCGGCGTGGTAGGCGTCGGCCACCAACGATCCACGCACCCGTCCCTGCCGGCAACACGCCTCGAAGATCCCCCAGTGCCGAGGACCCGGACGCATCGGCAGGCAGTTGGGTCGCGAGCGGAGCGCCGCGATGAACCCGAACGCCTCCTCCAACGAGTTGGGGGTGTCGAAGATCCGGGGATGGGTCGCCACCCGGACGAACCCGCTGCAGACGAGCTCGCTCAGCCCGAACGGGGACGCCTCCTCGACGGTTGTCTGCAGCCACCGGCGATACTCGCGGTGGCGATCGGTCCCGGTCTTGTGGGCATACACCAGGACGTTGACGTCAAGCAGGTACATCGCCCTCGATCAGGTCCAACAACGCCGCGGTGTCGTCCAGATCGACTCCGGGGAGGGGCCGGCCAGGGTTGGCGGGCAGGTCGACCGATGCGAGGGTCTCGGGAGTCCGGGCGGCGAGGCTGAGGCGAAGGGCGTCCTCGATCACCGAGGTGAGCGTGCGACCGGTACGGGCGGCCCGCTCCTTGGCGGCCCTCATCAACTCCGGATCGAGGTTCAACGTGGTACGCACGCAGATAAGCATACCCCGGTTGCAGTTCTCTGCCGCGCCGCCAGTTCAGAGCACGCGGAAGACGCCGGCCCTCACTCCGGAGGGCGAACCCGTGAAGGGTCGACGCCGCGTGTCGTCGCCCCACGCCGTCAGTATGGCCGGACGACCCCGCCGGCGAGTTCTCCGGCGGCCCTACCATCATCCGACGCGACCCCCCGGGTGATCCGTTGAGCCGGCCGAGAACCCTGTTCGACAAGGTGTGGGACGACCATGTGGTGGTCGCCGGGGGCGGCGGCGAGCCCGACCTGCTGTACGTCGACCTTCACCTGATCCACGAGGTCACCTCCCCGCAGGCCTTCGAATCGCTGGCCCTGTCGGGGCGCACG
>Ga0136633_1000210_pt1 | contig 44550 bp, 41 predicted proteins | sample AntDrymeUQ832206_2_FD_105494 | JGI IMG/M metagenome (GOLD analysis project Ga0136633, IMG submission 105494) | Polar desert sand microbial communities from Dry Valleys, Antarctica - metaG UQ83 (22.06) | ecosystem: Environmental > Terrestrial > Soil > Desert | place: Antarctica: Dry Valley... | reverse complement strand
GCCTGGCGATGGTCGGCGACGGCTTTCGCGGCCAGCGCGTACGGGTCCCCGCCGTCCTCGAGCCGCCAGCGCATCACCGACCGCGGCTTGTAGCCGATGAACGACCAGCGGCCGACCTTCTGGCCCTGCTCGGCCGACTCGAGCAGGAAGGCCGGGCCGGCGCCGCGCAGCTTCAGGAACGCGCTGACCGGCGTCTCGGTGTCCTCGATCACCGTCTGCGCGATCGGGATCAGATTGTGGCCCGCCGCGGCCAGCGCGGCGACCTCCTCGCGCGCCGGCGTGATGACCCCGGTGAGCGCCCTGATGTCGGCGGCGACGGTCATCGGTGGCCGTCGGACCCGGCGCGGTGGGGCCTGCCACGGCGGTCGTTGAGCACCTCGAGGGCGGCGACGACGTCCATGTCCCTGGTCCGCAGCAGTACGGCGAGATGGAAGAGCAGGTCCGCGGCCTCGTCGGCGACGCGATCGTCGCCCTCGCCGCGCACGGCCTGCGCGACCTCGGCGGCCTCCTCGACGAGCTTGGCCACGGGGTCCGGCTCGCCGGCGAGCAGGCGGGCCGTGTAGGACGTGCCGGGGTCGGCGGCACGCGCTCGCTCGGCGATCGTCCGCTCGAGCGCCGGCAGCGCCTCGTGCGGCGCGGGCGGCTGGAGCTCGCCATCGTGGAAGCACGTGCGGGCCCCGGTGTGGCAGGCGGGGCCGTTGGGCTCGACCAGCGCGAGCACCGCGTCGGCGTCGCAGTCGTAGCGGATCGCTCTCACCGACTGGGTGTTCCCGGACGTCGCTCCCTTGTGCCAGAGCTCGTCGCGCGAGCGGCTCCAGAGGTGCAACTCGCCCGTGCTGCGCGTGCGCTCCATGGCCTGCTCGTTGGCGTAGGCGAGCGTGAGGACCTCGCCGGTACGCCAGTCCTGGATGACGACCGGGACCAGGCCGCGGTCGTCGTAGCGGATGGCGTCGTCCATGGGTCGATCGAGGATACGGTGGCGCCGTGCGTGCAGCGGTCATCGAGTCCTATGGGGCGGCGCCGCGCGTCTCCCCGGACTTCTCCGAGCCGTCGGGGGATGCGATCGTCGCGGTCTCGGCCGCGGCGCTGAACCCGATCGATCTGCGGATCGCGTCCGGGACGCTGGCGGCCGCGCGGCCGGAGCTGCCGTTCGTCACCGGGTCCGAGGGCATCGGGACGCTCGACGGGCGGCGGGTGTACTTCGATGTGCGCGGCGCGTGCGCGGAGCGGGTCGCGGTCTCGCGCTCGGAAGTCGTCGAAGTCCCAGAAGGCATCGAGGACGGCCATGCCCTGTGTTACGGAATCGCCGGTCTGGCCGCATGGCTGGCGCTCGAGAAGGCGCCGGTGCAGCCGGGGTCTCGCGTGCTCGTGCTCGGCGCGACCGGGATCGTCGGGTTGATCGGCGTTCAAGTCGCGAAGCTGATGGGCGCGGGGCGTGTCGTCGCGGCGGGGCGGTCGGAGGCGGGGCTCGCCCGAGCGCTCGAACTGGGGGCCGATGCGACGGTCGCTCTGTCGGGCGAGGCACTCGGCGAGCGGTTCCGCGAGGCCGCCGGCGGCGAGCTGGACGTCGTACTGGACCCGATCTGGGGCGAGCCGGCGGCCGCCGCACTGGAGGCGATGTCCTTCGGTGCCACGCTCATCAACCTCGGCCAGTCGGCCGGCGCGACCGCTCCCCTCGCGTCGGTGGCCCTGCGCTTCAAGGAGCTGCGGATCCTCGGCCACACGAACTTCGCGGCTCCCCACGAGGCCAAGGCGGCCGCGCTACAGGCGATGTGGCGCCACGCCGCCGCGGGCGATCTGCGCGCCGACCACGAGGTCCTGCCGCTCGACTCCGTCGGAGAGGCGTGGGCGCGCCAGGCGGCGTCAGCGGGCACCAAGCTCGTGCTCACCCCGTAGATCCACCCGGAAGGTTGCAGGCGGAAAACCGCTGCAAATCGTGCGACCGTCGGATAGCGTCCGCGCTCGTGACCAAAAGAACGAGACTAATCCTGGCGATCGCCCTGCTCGTATCCGGCGGCGTCCTCTTCGCCCTCGTCGAAGACCGCTTCTACGGCGTGATGCTCATCCTCGGCGCCGTCATCGTCTGGATGCGCCAATGGGGCGGCAAGGGCGGAAACTACGACGACGACGACGACGGGGGCGACGGGGGCGAGTAGTCCGAGCCAGGCTCCAGCCGCGGCGGCGGTTACGTGACCCGCAGGTCCGCGGTCCGGTTCATCCTCACGCTGCGGCCGGCACCCGGCTGACCGCGCCGGGTGCGGGCGCGCCGGCGGCGAACTCCGGCGGGCACTGGCGCAGGTACCAGGAGAACCCGCGCTCGGTGAGCCGGCGACGGCCCATGAGTGCGAGCGCGGACTGGAGCACCCGCGGCGGGAGCCGCGGGATCAGCCACTGCAGTGCGTAGGCGTACTCGAAGGCGGCCTTGTGAGAGGCCGAGAACGCGCCGTAGTCGGCCAACGCCTGCTCACGCGTCTTGGCGCCCGCCAGCGCCGCGGCGATCTCGCGGCCGGCGGCGAGGCCGAAGTAGAGCGCCGGGCGGATGCCCTCGCCGCTGAGCGCGAAGCAGTGCCCGGCGGAGTCGCCCGCGAAGTACACGCCGTCCTGCGCGGCCGGGCGCAGGCGGTGCGGGAACCAGTTGCCCTGGTAGCGGACCGCGTCCACGTCCAGCCGCGACGCGAGCTCGACGGTTCCCTCCTTGACGTGATGGCGCGGCTCGTAGGAGCCGATGCCGACGCGCTGCTCCCCGCCGGCCGGGACGCTCCAGCCGTAGCCGAAGCGCACGAGCGAGCGGTCGATCCAGATGTCGAGGTCCGTTCCGCCGCCGTGGGGATGGACTTCGAGGCCGCGGGAGATGGTCGCGTCGGGCGGCTGGACGTTGTCACCAGGACCGAGGATGCGCCGCCAGCCCAGGGCGTCGACGAGAAATCGCGCGGTGATCGGTCCTCGGTCGGTGTGGACCGTCGATCCGGTTCGCCCTTCGACCTTCGCGATCTCGAAGCGGGCGTTCCCGCACTGCTCCCACAGCTCCTCGCACAGCGTCCGGTAGTCGAAGCTCGTCCACGACCAGGGCAGCCGGTAGCGCGTGGCGCCGTGCGGCGTGGTGAACGACATGCAGGGCAGCTCCTGGCGACGGGCGCGCTGCAGGCCGAGCGAGTCGAGCCAGGGTGTCGGGATCGCGCAGGCGCTGGTCTGGCGTTCCCCGATCTCGTAGCGATCGACGACGAGTACGTCGGCGCCACTTGCGGCCAGGGCGCGAGCCGCAGCGAGGCCCGCGAAGGACGCTCCGCAGATCAGGACGTCGGCGCGCGCAGCGTCCCCGGACAGCGGCGTGCGCTCGGCGCCGCGCAGGGTCGCGCGGCGGGTCATGCCGCGCGGCGGGGCGTCACGGCGGAGGCCACGGCGGGGGCGAGCTCCCACGCCCGCGGCCGCGTGCGCCCGCCAACGACGTCGAAGCCGCTGGCCTCCACCCGATCCAGCACCCGGCGATAGATCCCGCAGGCCAGGCGGATCCCGGGCTTGATCGACGTCGGAGCCGACGCGATCGCGGGCTCGCAGTCGTCGAACAGCCCGCGTGCGCGGCAAACCTCCTGAGCGACCACGGCGCGGATCTCCGGTGTCGCGGTCGGCGTGTCGAGCGCCTCCGGCTCCACGCCGGGGAGGTACACCCGGCCCAGCGCGCGGTCCTCGCGCACGTCGCGCAGGAAGTTCGTCAGCTGGAATGCCTGGCCAAGGCGCCCGAAATCCCCGCGGTGGCGGTCGGGCACGCGCAGCAGCGTCGCCATGATCCGCCCGACGGTCCCCGCGGACCCGTCCATGTAGGCGTCGAGCTCGTCCTGCGATCCGATTCGAACCGGTCCGCAGTCGATCCGCATCGATCCCATGTAGGTCTTCAGCTCCTCGAGTGGCAGGTCGTGGCGCTCGCCGGCGTCGACGAGCGCGCCGACGATCGGATGCGTCGAGCGGCCCCCGGCCAGCCCGCGGTCGAGCTCGGCCTCCCAGTCGTCGAGCGCGGCGCGCCGGACTCCGGGATCCGTCGACCGGCCGGGCCCGTCGACGAGCTCGTCGGCCGTGCGCACGTAGCCGTAGAGGGCATGCGTGGCCGGGCGCACGTCGGCCGGCAGGCGCCGGGTGGCCCAGTAGTACGTCGGATCGTGGCGGCGGTGCAAGCGCCGGCACGCCTCATATGCATCCCGCAGGGCCTCGTCCATCCTCGACCGTCATCCTAAGCGTGTGCTCTTCGACCGTCCTCTGATCTACGTCACAGGCAAGGGCGGGGTCGGCAAGACCACCGTTGCCGCCTCGCTCGGGCTCGCCGCCGCCGCCCAGGGCAAGCGGACGATCGTCTGCGAGGTGGCCGACCAGGACACGATCTCGCGCGCCTTCGCGGAAGCGGGCGTCTCCGGGGATCGCGAGCACCGGCTCGCCGAGGACCTTTGGGCGATCACGGTGGACCCCCAGCGCGCGCTCGAGGAGTTCCTCTCCAAGCAGCTCGGGGCCGCTCCGCTGATGCGCACGTTGACGCGTTCGAGCGCCTTCCAGTACTTCGTCGCGGCCGCCCCGGGCGCGAAGGAGCTGATCACGATCGCCAAGATCTGGGAGCTCGCGCAGCTCGAGCGCTGGACGAAGGCCTCGCGCACGTACGACTGCGTGATCGTCGACGCACCCGCCTCCGGTCACGGCCTGGCCATGCTCACCACTCCGAAGACGTTCGGGGACATCGCGCGGGTCGGGCCGATCCAGCGCCAGGCCTACAAGGTGCGCGACATGCTCTCGGACCCCGACCGGATCGCCTACGTCGCGGTCGCCCTGCCCGAGGAGATGCCGGTCAACGAGACCCTCGAACTCCAGGACAAGCTCGTCGACGCGGTCGGCGTGGAGCTTTCGGCCGTCGTCGTCAACGCCGTCTACCCGGAGCGTTTCACGCGCTCGGAAGCCGACGCGATCCGCAGCGCGATCCCGGCCGGCAAGCCGGCCCCGGCGCTCGAGGCCGCCCTGTCGGCCGATGCCCGCGCGCGCTCGCAGGCCACGCACGTGCGCCGCCTGCGCAAGGAGTCCCGCGCGCCGGTGATCACGCTGCCGTACCTCTTCGAGAAGGAACTCGGGCTGGACGAGTACGCGAGGCTCGGGAAGGCGCTGGGGCGGCGGTTGGACGGGTGAGCGGGCCGGCGTTCGCGGGGTGCGAACAACGGCGGCATCGAGGAGTCGGAGTTCTGACGGGGTCGGTCGGCCCCGGAGAGGGGCGGTTTCGCAGCGATTGATTGCGGGCTGCGTCGGCTTGCTGCGTTACCGCCCTCAGAGGGAGGGTTTCGCAGCACGAGATTCCGATCGCCTCGCGATTGCTGCGTTACCGCCCCAACAACGCAGCAATCGTGAAGCTGATGCGAATCCGTGCTGCGTTGTTGGGGCAATGAGCGGCCTAACGCAGCAAGACCTCGAGTTCCCGTCGATATTGCTGCGTTGTTGGGGTTGAACCCTCGCCCTCGCCCCAATCCACCCTCACCTCACCCGGCGGCCGTTGTTTGGACCCTCGCGCGGCCCAAGCTCTCCTCGACGATCTGGTCGTCACCCCGGGCCGCCCTCGATACGGTCGTCGCCGTCGTAGCCGTCGTCGCTCGGCGCCATCGCCTCTTCGGGCGGGGCGGAAACCGGAACGGCGGCCGGTCAGGAGGAGGGTTGGTGTGTCGGCGGGGTTCCCCGTCATCCGCTCGCACCCCCCGGCCGGACCGGGGTGCGTGACCAGACAGGACCATGTGTCCCGTTTCGTCACGCACCCCCGAACCACGCCCCGCGAACCGCCGACCGACCATGACCCTCCTCCACCCGGCCGCCGTTACAGACCCCGCACGGCCCAGCGCTCACGAATGAGCGGCGCTCTCAGCGGCTTCGCGCTCCACCCGCAACCGCTCGTTGAGCTCCTCGACCACCTCGGCGGGGATCCGCTTGGCCACCGCAGTCCCCGACCGCGACTGGATGCCCCAGATCATGATCTCCCTCCCGTCCACGAGCTCGGCGAATCCCACCGCCGGGAACCCCTTCGAAGCGCGCACGGTGAACCGCAGTATGTGGTCCCAGGGAACCCGGACGCTGCGCAGCGGATTCAAGATCCGGATGCCCTCGTCGTCGGCGTAGACCCCGGCACGGGCCAGCCGCGCCAGGCAGAACGCCGACAGCGCGAGCACCGGAAGGACGGGAATCGCCCGCTGGGTGAGCGACGGGTCACCATCGCGCGCGACGGCCGCGACGATCGAGCCCAGCGCGAAAAGGATCGCCACGCCCGTGATCAGCGTCGAGTACGACCGGTTGCGGTAGACGCTCACTAGTTGATGCCAAGGCGGTCGAGTAGTGACTCGTCGGCGCGCCAGGAGCGGCGCACGCGGACGGCGAGGTCCAAGTGGACCTTGCGGGCCATCTCGCGCTCGATCTCGTGCCGCGCCGCCGTGCCGATGTTCTTGATCATCGAACCCTGTGCCCCGATCAGGATGCCCTTCTGGGACTCCGTCTCGGTCCAGACGAGCGCGCGAACGATCACCGTCTCGCCCTCGTCGATGATCTCCTCGACCTGGACCTCGACCGCGTGCGGGACCTCCTGGCGCGTGCGCTGGAGGACCTGCTCGCGCACCAGTTCGGCGAGGAAGACGTTCTCGGGTTGATCGGAGATCTCGTCGGCCGGGAAGTAGAACGGGCCCTCCGGCAGGCGCCCGACCAGGTGGTCGACGAGCCCTTTGAGGCCCTTGCCGGACTTCGCCGAGACCGGGAAGATCTCGACGTCCTCGAGGCCCGCTGCGTCGGCGAGCTCGGACGCTGCGGTCAAGGCGACCACGTGGTCGGGCTTGCGCAGGCGGTCGGCCTTGTTGACCACCATCACCACCGGCGCCTTGGCCTTGGCGAGCGCCTCGGCGATCCAGACGTCGCCCGGGCCCCCGACTCCCTGCTCGCCGTTGAGGACGAACAGCACGGCGTCGCACTCGGCGATCTCGTGCTCGACGCGCTGCTGCATGCGGTGCGTCAGGGCGTCCCGCGGGCGCTGGACGCCCGGCAGGTCGCACAGGACCATCTGCCAGTCCCCGGGCTGGGTGGCGACCCCCCGGATCGCCCGGCGCGTGGTCTGCGGCTTGTCGGAGACGATCGCCACCTTGCGCCCGACGATCGCGTTGGTCAGCGTCGACTTGCCGACGTTCGGCCGGCCGGCCAGCGCGACGAAGCCCGAACGCGTCTTCATTTCAGCCACGAGACGATCTCCCCCTGCAGGGCGAGCATCTCGCCCTCGTCGACCTCGTGATCCATGCCCGTCAAGTGCAACGTCCCGTGGACGACGGCCTCGATCAGGTCCTCCGTGTGCTCGGGACAGATCAGGACGTCGCCGAGCTCGCGTGGGCCGGCCGAGGGTCCCGACTCGTCGACCGGGAACGACAGGACATCGGTCGGCCCAGCCTTGCCGCGATGCTCGGCGTTGAGCTCGGCGATCCGCTCCGGATCCACGAACTCGACCGCGACGTGGCCCTCCTCGATGCCCGCCGAGGCGAGCGCGAACGCGCACGCCCGCTCGACGTCGGCCGCGGGAAGGGCGTCGCCGATGACCTCGACGTCAAGCACGCCGGCGCGCGGCGGCAGCAGCGGCGCGTAGGTCCGGCGCCGAGCGCTCCGCGTGCTCGCCGTAGGCCTCGACGATCTTCTGCACGAGCTTGTGGCGCACGACGTCCTCGGTCCCGAAGCGCACGAATTCGATCTCCTTGATCGAGTCCAGGATCTCCCCGACGACCATCAGCCCGGACTGCTGGTCCTTCGGGAGGTCGACCTGGGTGACGTCGCCCGTGACGACCATGCGCGAGCCGAAGCCCAGGCGAGTCAGGAACATCTTCATCTGCTCGGGCGTCGTGTTCTGGGCCTCGTCGAGGATCACGAAGGAGTCGTTCAGGGTCCGGCCCCTCATGAAGGCCAGCGGCGCGACCTCGATCACGCCCTTCTCCAGGTGCGAGGAGACCTTCTCCGGGTCCAGCATGTCGTTCAAGGCGTCGAAGAGCGGGCGCAGATACGGATCGACCTTCGCCATCAGGTCTCCCGGCAGGAAGCCAAGGCGCTCACCGGCCTCGACCGCGGGGCGCGTGAGGATGATCCGGTTGACCTCGCGGCGGCCGAGCGCGGCGACGGCGCAGGCGATGGCCAGGAACGTCTTGCCCGTGCCGGCCGGCCCGATGCCGAAGGTCACGGTGTTGTTGCGTACCGCGTCGACGTAGCGCTTCTGATTGACCGAGCGTGGGGCGACGCGCAGGTTGCGATGGCGCCAGACGACGTCGTCGAGCACGGCGCTCGGCTGCTCGCGGCTCTCGAGCACGCGTGAGACGGCGTCGATGGTCGCCGGGCCGACGTCATGGCCGCGCTCGACGAGCTTCGAGAGCTCTTGGATGACGGTCACCGCCTCCGCGACGGCCTCGGCCTCGCCGTCGAGCGTGACCATGTTCCCCCGCAGGAACACCTGACATGCGAGGTGCTCCTCGAGTGTCTTGAGGATGCGGTCCTCGGCGCCGGCAAGGCCGACGGCGACCTGGTTGGAGATCTCGAGTTGCCTGCGTGACACTTAGGTGAGCGCCTCCTTGACCCTCTGGGATACCCGCTTGCCGTCCGCCCGACCCTGTGCGGCGTCCATCACGTGCTTGATCGCCTTGCCCATGTCCCGGGGGCCCTCGGCCCCGGTCTCCCTCACGGCCGACGCCACCAGCCGATCGATCTCCTCGTCGGAGAGCTCGGTGGGCAGGTAGGCCCCGATCAGCTGTGCCTCGGCGGCCTCCTGAGCCGCGAGCTCGTCGCGCCCGGCGTCCCGGAAGGCCTGCTCGGACTCGCGGCGGCGCTTTCGCTCACGGCGCAGCACCGCCTGCTCGTCGTCGCCACCATCCTTGTGCGCCTTCTGCAATTCGCTCAAGACGAGCCGCAGCGCCCCGACGCGCTCCTTCTCCCCCGCCTTCATCGCGGCGGTGAGATCGGACTTGATGCGCTCGGCGATCTGCAATGCCCTTCGAAGGATAGGCAGGTTCCGGACGGCTCCGGTGAACGTCGTGCGACCATTCGCGCGATGAGCGGTTCGAGCCCCCGACTGGATGCCCTGCCGTGCCGGACCCTCGCCGAGGGGCGCGTGCTGGCGGAGGCGAACACGCGCAGGGCCCGCACGCTTGGCCTCGCCAAGCTCGACGAGATGCCGGCGCATTACGCGCTGCACATCCCCAAGTGCTTCAGCGTGCATACGTTCACGATGCGCTTCGCACTCGACTTGATCTGGCTCGATCGTCACGGCGCGGTCGTCCGCGTCGATCGCGCCGTCCCGCCGCGCCGTTTCCGGACCTGTGTGCGCTCACGCTCGGTGATCGAAGCCAACGCCGGCGAGGCCGACGCGTTCGTCGCCGCCCTCCAGACCTGACTGGGCCGACACCACGGTCACCACGTCCGTCGTGTCGGCCCGGTCAGTCGCCGAGCTTGGGTGGATGGCCGAGCGACCCGAGCTCCGCCGGGTCGCGGCCGAAGGCGGTCTCGACCGCCCAGTCGACCATCAGGCGCACGCGGCGCTTGACGCCGGGCATCAGCGCGAGGTGGTACGTGCGGGCCAGGAACCAGGCCGGCAGCCCGCGCCAGCGGATCCCCATCGTCTCGGCGACCGCCTGGTGGCGCCCCATGTCGACGAACACGCCCTTGGTCTTGTACGTGAAGCGTGCCGGCTCGGCGCCGGCCAGCGTGGCGGCGACGTTGCGGGCGACCAGGCGGGCCTGGCGGATCGCGTGCTGGGCCGTCGGCGGACAGGGCTGCCCCGGACGGGCGGGGTCGGGGACACCCGCGGCGTCGCCGATCGCCCACACGCCGTCAACGCCATGGACGCGCAGCCGGTCGTCACAGTCGATCCGGCCGCCGTCGTCGAGCGCGAGCCCGAGGTCCGCCACGACCGGCTGGGGCTTGACGCCGGCCGTCCAGCACACCGTCCGCGTGGCCACCCGCTCGCCACCGCTGAGACAAGCGAAGTCCTCCCCCACTTCCTCGAGCGTCGTGGACACCCGGATCTCCATCCCGCGCCGGCGCAGCTCGGCCGCGGCGAACGTCGACAGGCGTTCGGGGATTTCCGTCATCACCCGCTCGCGCGCCTCCACGAGCAGGAAGCGCATGCCGTGGGTGCGGCAGCGCGGGTAGCGCTCGACGACGTCGCGAGCGAAGTCCTGCAGCTCCGCGATCCCCTCGAGTCCGGCGTAGCCCGCGCCTACGAAGACATAAGTCAGCAGCGCGTCGCGCTCGGCCTCGTGGGTCGAGGCCTCCGCCCGCTCGAGCGTCGAGACCAGGCGGTTGCGCAGGGCGATCGCCTCCGCGAGCGTCTTGAAGCCGATCGCGTGCTGGGCCAGCCCCGGAATCGGCAGGACGCGGGAAGTCGAGCCCAGCGCGACCACGAGTTGGTCGTAGGGGAGCTCGTGGTCACGTCCGTCGAGGTCGCTGATACGAACGACCTTCGCCGCAGGATCCGCGCCCGTCACGCGAGCCACCCGCAGCTCGGTGCGGCCGAGTTCCTCGCGCAGCGGGACGACGACGTGGCGGGGTTCGAGCGTTCCCCCAGCGGCACCTGGCAACAGCGGCGTGTAGAGCAGGTAGTTGACGTCGGAGACGAGCGTGATGCCCGCGCTCCCGCTGGGCAGGACGCGCTCGAGCTTGCGGGCCGCCGTGAGGCCGCCGAAGCCGCCGCCGAGGATCAGGACGCGTCGGGACATGCCACAAGCGTGTCACGAAGTGCTCGTCCGGGCAGCCTGCGCGTTGCGATAGGGCGCGTCAGGCAACCGACAGCGCCAGCGCGCTCCACTCCGCGCAGTGGCGGCGGTGGCGCTCGACCAGCCCTCGGACGGCGAACGCGGCGGCCACCTCGTCGGCCTCTTCGCGCAGCAGGCCGGAGGCGATCAGGTGCCGAGGGGGCTCGTCCATCAGGCGGGCCACGTCGAGCAGGAGCGGACGCACGAGGTTCGCGCACACGACCGGCGCCCATGGACCCGGGGCGTCGCGCAGGTTCGCGAGCCCGACGTCGAGGGCGACGCCGTTGACCGCGGCGTTCTCACGCGTGGCGTCGATCGCCGCGGGATCGTTGTCGACGGCGGTCACCGGCGACCAGCCCAGTCGCGCCGCCGCGATGGCCAGCACCCCGGTCCCGCAGCCCCAGTCGGCCAGCGCCCCCTCGGGCTCGAGCCCCAGGAGCAACTCGAGGCACAGACGCGTGGTGGCGTGCGCCCCGGTCCCGAACGCCTGACCCGGATCGACGACGATCTCGGTGACCTCGTCATCCCCCAGCGCAGCCTCCCACGGCGGCCGCACGCGCAGGCGCTTGAAGCGCCACGACACGTCGACGGGGCGGTGCCAGACCTTCCAGCGCTCGGCCCAATCGTCGGGGATCTCCGAAGACGACACCGACACGAGCGGGCCTGACGCCGCAGCGGCTTCGACCTCCTCGATCTGGGGCAGCTCGCCCGCTGCGCCGTAGATCACGTACTCGACACCGTCGGAAGTCTCACGCTCCTCCACTCCCGCGGGCGAGAGCTCGAGCAGCTCGCTCAACACGACACCCGCGTCGTCGCGGGCGACGCGCACGCAGAGGCGGATCACCCGGCGAGCGCCCGGCGCAACTTGGACAGCATCCCCTCGTCCGAGCGCGAGTTCTCTTCGGTCAGGGTCGACGCGAACTGCTCGAGGAGGTGCTTCTGCTCCCGCGACAGGCGGCGTGGGATGGTCACGTTGACCACCACCTTGAGATCGCCGGTGCGACCGCGGCGCAGCGGCGGCAGCCCGCGGCCGCTCATCACGATCGTCTCCCCCGGCTGCGTCCCGCTAGGGATCGCCAGCGGGATGTCGCCCTCGAGCGTGGGGACGTCGATCGTGGTACCCAGGGCGGCGAGCGGCGCCGGGACGTCGACGACCGTGATCAGGTCGTCGCCGTCGCGCAGGAAGCGCTCGTCCTCGCGCACGCGCACGACGACGTAGAGATCGCCGGACGGTCCCCCGCGCTCCCCGGCGTGCCCGCGGCCGGTGAGGCGGATGCGCTGGCCGTCGGCGATTCCGGGCGGGACGTCGACGCGCAGCGCCCGCTCCGCAGCGACCATGCCGCGGCCCGAGCAGGTCTCGCACGGCTGCTCCGGGACGCGACCCGTGCCCTCACAGCGATCGCAGACAGCGGTGCGGACGAGTTGGCCGAAGCGCGTGCGAGCGACGTTCTGGATCTGGCCGGACCCGTTGCAGCGCTCGCACGAGACGATCGCCGTCCCCGGTGTGGCGCCGTTTCCGTGGCAGGTCTCGCAGCGGTCGGCAGCCTCGTAGGAGACGTCGACGGTCACGCCCGACGCCGCCTGGCCGAGCTCGATCGCGGCGGCGACAACGACGTCGGCCCCTTGCATCGAGCCGCCGCGGCCGCGCCGGCCGCCACCACCGCCGAACACCGAGTCGAGGCCGCCGCCGCCGAAGAACGCCCCGAAGAGATCCGAGAACGAGCCGAAGTCCTCGAAATGCGGCTGGTAGCCACCGGACTTCAGCCCGTCGTGGCCGTAGGCATCGAAGAGCTGGCGCTTGTCCGAGTCCGAGAGCACCTCGTAGGCCTCGGCGAGCTCTTTGAAACGCTCCTCGGCGTCCGGGTCGTCGGGGTTCTGGTCCGGATGCAGCTCGCGAGCGAGCTTGCGAAAGGCCTTCTTGATCTGAGCCTCGTCGGCGTCGCGCGCGACGCCGAGGACCTCGTAGTAGTCGCGCTTCACGCGGAGTAGACGTCTTCGATGAACCGGGAGAGCTGCCCCGCGGCCGACCGCACGGTGCCGATGGCGACGGCGTAGTCCAAGCTCGTCGGCCCGACGACCGAAACCGTCCCGAGGTTGCGCTGCGGAAGGCCGTAGTTGGCGGCCACCAGGGAAAGCCCGTGCAGCGCCGGCAGCTCGTTCTCGTGGCCGATGCGCACGAACACCTCGCGCGTCCCGATCGTCTGGCGCAGGACGCGCAGCAGCAGCGCCCGGCGCTCGAGCACCTGCATGAGCTCGTTGAGCTGGGCGAGATCGTCCAGCCGGCCCTCGGCGAGCAGACGATGGGCCCCGTCGACGTACAACGTGTCCTGTGCGGTGTCCTCGAGCTCGGTGAACGCCGGTGCCACCTGATCGACGAACGTACGCTCGCTGCGCCCGAGCTCCGGGTCCGCCAGACGCGAACGCAGGGTGCGCGCGCCCAGACCGCGGCCCACGAGGCGCTCGTTGAGGTAGGACGCCGCCCAGTCGGCGAGGCCCGGATCCACCGGGCTCTCCGACGTGATCACCCGCTTTGAGACGCCGCCGGTCGAGGTGATGACGACCACCATCAGGACTTGCGGCTGCAGCAGCAGCACCTCCACGTGCCGGATCGTCGTCGTCTCGATCGGGGGCGCGGTGACGATGGCCAGCAGGTTGGTCAGCTGGGACAGCGTCTCCGTCGTCTGGCGCATCGCGTCGTCGAGTTCACGCCGGACCAGCGTGAGCTCCACGGCCGGCCGGGTCTCGCGGTCGACCAGGTGGTCCACGAAGTAGCGATAGCCCGCTTCGGTCGGCACCCGGCCGGCAGAGGTGTGCGGGTGGGCCAGCAGACCGTGCTCCTCGAGCATCGCGAGCTCGTTTCGGATGGTCGACGGGCCGTAGTCGACGTCGGCGGCCGAGGCGAGGGACTTGGAGCCCACGGGCTGGCCGCTCTCCGCGTAGCCGTCGACGACCTTGCGCAGCAGCAGTTCCTGGCGGGCGGACAGCACGGGAGCGATTCTACGAGCGGGAGCGGCCCACCCCGGGCGCGGCGGCGAAAGACGAAAAGTTTGCGCCAGTTGAATCCGACCGGGGCGTTGGAGACACTGCAGGGGCAAATGGCTCGGTCGGGTGGGAACGGACCGATGACTCGGACACTTCGGAAGCGGGAACCCTCGAATGGTGAGGACGGAATCATGAGCAGGAGGCTCAAGGTCTTCTCTGCGCTGAATGCGCTGGGCTGGATCGTCGCGGTCCCGCTGCTGGTCGCCGCGCTGCTCGACCCGTTCGTCCGCTTCGACTCCTGGCCCGGCTCGCTGCTCGAGGGCCGCGACGGCACCGGCACACGCCTGGCCGACGTCGACGCGTCCGACGCGGCCGGCCGCGAGCGGGCACGGGCGGGCATCCTGGCCGCCGGTGCGGCAGCCGATGCCGCCGTGGCCGGGACCCTGACCGACAGCGGGAACCCGCTGACCGGTCTCGCGGGCGTGCCGTCGCCCGGCGGCCCTGCGGTGATTCCGGGGAATTCCGGGACTTCTGGCGATGGAGCGTTCAGCCCGGTGGCGCCCGGCTCGCCCGGCGCCGATCCCGCTCCGCCCGAGGAGCCTCGGAAGACTCCCGGCGACTCCGGCGTGACGCCCGGGGAACCCGGTCAGATTCCGGATCCCGGCGTGCCATCGCCGGGAGCAGCCCCGGTGGCTCCGGGCTCCGGCGCCCCCGTGACCGTTCCAGGTGGCGGCCGGCCCGTGTCCCCGGCGACGGGAACCGACCCGGCTCCCGTGTCTGCGGACCAGGAGGCGCCCGTCCCGGCCGAGGACCAGCCCACCGATCCAAGCCCCGGCGCCACGCCGAGCGGCCCGAACCGGCCACCCGGGACGCCGCCGTCGGCGGCTCCCGACGCCTATCCGGCCGAAGCGCCGGTTCAGACCCCCACCCCCGTGCCCGTGGTGAACCCCGAGGAACCCGAGGCTCCGTCGGATCCCGATCAGGACCCCGACGGCACGCTCGCCGAGAAGCCGAAGCCGAAGCCCCCGGAAGCCGATCCGGGGCCGGAGGGTCCTCACGGACCCGGAAGCGGCCCCGACGATCCCGGCTCAAAGCCCGAGCCGCCGGAGCCCACCCCCGAACCCTCGACGGGGCCCGAGGGTCCGGGCAGCGGTCCCGAGGATCCAGGGGCACCTGAGGCCGGCGATGAGCCGGGACAGCCCGAGCCGACTCCGGAGCCCGAGCCCGAGCCTCCGGCCGACGAAGACCAGCCGCATGCGGACGTCCCGGCGGTCAAGCCGGCTGCCGAGGACGACGAGGAGCTCGAGGCTCCCGGGGTCACCCCGCCCGCCGGCGGCTAGCGCTTGCCGCTGTTCTCGTCGCCGAGCTCGAGCACGGCGAGGAAGGCCTCCTGGGGGACCTCGATGCGTCCGACCTGCTTCATCCGCTTCTTGCCCTCCTTCTGCTTCTCGAGCAGCTTGCGCTTGCGCGTGATGTCGCCGCCGTAGCACTTCGCGGTGACGTCCTTGCGCAGCGCCTTCACGGTCTCACGGGCGACGATCTTCGCCCCGATCGCGGCCTGGATGGGCACGTCGTACTGCTGGCGCGGGATCTTCTTGCGCAGCTTCTCGGTCAGCGTCTTGCCCGCCTCGTAGGCCTTGTCGCGATGGACGAGCATGCTCAGCGCGTCGACCGCGTCGCCGGCCAGCAGGACGTCGAGCTTGACGATCTTCGACTCGCGCATCCCGAGTGGGTCGTAGTCGAGCGACGCGTAGCCGCGCGTGCGTGACTTGAGCTGGTCGAAGAAGTCCAGGACGATCTCCGCGAGCGGCAGGTCGTAGGTCAGCTGCAGGCGCTCAGCGCTGAGGTAGTGCATGCCGTTGTGGATGCCCCGGCGCTCCTGGCAGAGCTCCATGATCGGCCCGATGTACTCCTTCGGGGTCAGGATCGACGCGCGCACGAACGGCTCCTTGACGTGCTCGATCCTCGCCGGATCGGGCATGTCGGCCGGGTTGTGGACTTCCATGATCGAGCCGTCGGTCATCGCGACCTCGAACTCCACCGACGGCATCGTCGCCATCAGCTCGAGGTCGTATTCGCGCTCGAGGCGCTCGCGCACGATGTCCATGTGCAGCAGGCCGAGGAAGCCGCAGCGAAAGCCGAAGCCGAGCGCGTCGGAGGTCTCGGGCTCGAACATCAGCGCGGCGTCGTTGAGCACGAGTTTGTCGAGCGCGTCGCGCAGTTCGGGGAACTGATCGGACTCGATCGGGAACAGGCCGCAGAAGACCATCGGCTTGACGTCGCGATAGCCCGTGAGCGCCTCGGTCGCGGCTCGTTTCTTCGTGGTCAGCGTGTCGCCGACCCGCAGCTTCGACACGTCCTTGATCCCGGTGATCACGTAGCCGACCTCGCCGGCTTCGAGCTGTGAGACCGGGGTCAGAGCCGGCGTGAAGAAGCCGATGTCGTCGATCTCGGCTTCGGTGCCCGTGGCCATCGCCTGGATCGCCTCGCCCTTCTTGAAGACGCCGTCGACGACGCGGATGTAGGCGACGACGCCGCGGTACTGATCGAACTCCGAGTCGAAGATGAGCGCGCGCGGCGCGGCGTCCCGATCGCCCGCCGGCGGCGGGACGCGCTCGACGAGCTCCTCGAGGACGTCGATGATGCCGTCACCGGTCTTCGCGCTGATGCGGTGCACGTCGTCCGGGGAGCCGCCGAGCAGGTCGACGACCTCCTCGGCCACGCGCTCGGGCTCGGCGCCCGGCAGGTCGATCTTGTTCAGGCAGGGGATGATCTCCAGCCCGCCCTCGACCGCGAGGTAGGTGTTGGCGAGCGTCTGGGCCTCGACGCCCTGACTGGCGTCGACCACGAGCAGCGCGCCCTCGCACGCGGCGAGCGATCGCGACACCTCGTAGGTGAAATCCACGTGGCCGGGCGTGTCGATCAGGTGCAGCTGGTAGTCCTGCCCGTCGCGGGCCTTGTAGAAGACGCGCACGGCCTGCGCCTTGATCGTGATCCCGCGCTCGCGCTCGAGGTCCATCGAATCCAGCAGTTGCGCGCGCATGTCGCGGGAATCCACCGTGCGCGTCAGCTCGAGGATGCGGTCGGCCAGCGTCGACTTCCCGTGGTCGATGTGGGCGATGATGCAGAAGTTGCGGATGCGGTCCTGGTCGGCCATGGGCGGCTTGCCAGGCTAGCTGCGGCCGGGGAGCTTCCGGGCGATCAGATCGAGGACGGATTCCGCCTCCGGGACGCGCAACAGCAGGACCGCGCCGGCGTAGACGAGCGTGCCCGCGGTGAGCGCCGCGCCGACGCTGATCAACTGGCCGAGCAGGCCGCGACCGAGGCCGTCGTCGAGCAGGAACCAGGTGGCGTACGCGGCACCGCCGAACAGCGCGGCAGCGGCGAGCATTCCCGCGAGCGCGCGCAGGGTGCGGGTGATCTCGAAGCCGTCGAGCTCACGGCGCAGGGCCCAGGCCTGGCCGATGGTCATCGCGGCGGTGGCCACCGCGGTGCCCGCGACGATGCCGGCAATTCCGTAGGGCTTGTACAGCGCCAGCGCGATCACGATGTTGATCGCGAGCGTGACGCCGGCGAGCGCGGTCGGGACCCACGGCCGCTGGAGACTGAAGAAGGTGCGTGTGAGCATCAGGTTCGCTCCCGCGAACGGGAGGCTGAACGAGAACCAGAACAGCGCCTCGGCCACCAGGTCGGTGTCCGAGGGGCCGAAGTCGCCACGCTCGTAGACCAGGCGGGTCAGGGGAGTGGCGAGCGCGACGGTGGCCGCCGCCGCGGGAATCAGCAACAGGAAGATCTGGCGCACGCCGCTGCCACTGGCCGCCTTGAGACCGGCGAAGTCGCTGCGCGCGGCGAGGCGGCTGAGCTGCGGGAACAGCACCGTCGCGACGGCGACGCTGAACATCCCCTGGGGCAACATGTAGATGCGGAAGGCGGCGTCGATCGCGCGTGCGGCCGCGTCCGAGACGCGCGTGGCGAGGATCGAGTTGATGAAGAGGTTGAAGTTGATCAGGCCGAGGCCGATCGTCACCGGGCCCATCAGGATCAGGACCTTGCGGATGCGCGGATCGCGGCGGAAGCGGAAGCTCGGCTTGAGCGGGAAGCCCACGCGCTTGAGGACGGGGATCGCCATCGCGAACTGGACGAGCGTGCCGAGCAGGATGCCGATCGCGTACGCGTAGATCTCTTCTTTGCCGTCGAAGAACCCGCGCAGGCCGACGAGTGCGGCGATGATCACCACGTTCCAGACCAGCGGCGCGATCGCCGGAATCGAGAAGTGGTCATAAGCGTTGAGCACGCCGACGACCAGGCCGTTGAGGCCGAGCAGGACGACGATCGGGAACAGGATCTGCGTCAGGACGACGGTCAGGTCGTCGTCGGTGGGCGAGAACTCGTCGCCGGTGAAGAGGGGCACCACGAACGGGCTCAGGACGATGCCGAGCACCGTGATCACGCCCAGCACCGCAAGGATGAGACCGAACAGCGCGCCCGCGAGATGGATCGCTTCCTTGCGCTTCTTTTCTTCGAGCAACTCGGTGAAGACGGGGACGAAGGCCGCGCTGAGCGCCGCGTCGGCCACGAGCGCGCGCATCAGGTTGGGGATCTGGAAGGCGACCGTGAAGGCCGACGCCTCGACGCGCAGCCCGAAGATCCCGGCGGCGACGATCTCGCGCACGAGCCCGGCGATCCGCGAGAGGCCAGTGGCGATCGAGAAGATCGCGGTGTTGCGGATCACGCGGGATGGTTCGGCCAAGCGGGCGCTATAGTACGCCGCCTGCCGCCGGTACCCGGCGGCGCTTTCACGTCTATGGCGAACATCCACTCACAGGAAAAGCGGATCCTCCGCGCCGAGCGAGAGCGTCTCGAGAACCGTCGCTACACGTCGGCGATCAAGACCTACTTCCGCCGCCTGGAGGCCGCCGCCGCCGAGGGCGACGCCGACAAGGTCGCCGCCGAGCACAAGGTGCTCGTCAAGCTGATCGACAAGGCCATCAAACGGGGCGCGCTGCACAAGAACACCGGCGCCCGCAAGAAGTCCCGCGCTGCGCGCACCGCCGCGGCCCTCACCGCTTCCTAGTTTCTCGCGACGTTCGTCGCCGTCCTTCCCGACCGTCACGGCTGCGGCCGTCCGGCGAGCTGCAACCGCCCGGTCAGCTCGTGATCGCCGTGACCGTTCGGAACGCGGCGGTCTCCGCGCTCAGCGTCGCGCCGAGGCCCACCCCGCCGCGGCTGTCGCACTCGAGGTCGGCCAGCAGTTCGAGCGCGCCGCGGTAGGTCTCGACGTCGCGCTTGCGCACCGCAGAGATCATCCGATCCGCCTTGAAGGGGGGCATCCGCAGACCCGACTTGATCTGCGCCGGCGACTGGCCGGCGGCCAGCGCGACCGCGACGCCGTGGGCATCGCGCAGCGCGGTGACCATCCGGTAGATCAGCCCCGGGACCCGGTCGCCCTGCTCGAGCAGCTCACCGAGCGTGCGCACGGCGCTGACGCGGTCGCCGGCGACCAGCGCGTCGGTCAGCGTCCAGAACTTGCGTTCGGAGGAGCTCGCGGTGGCCTCCTCGACGGTCTCCTGGGTGACGGTCGCTCCCGAGCCGAGCTCGAGCGCGAGCTTCTCGAGCTCACGGGTGAGGCGCTGGCGGCGGTCGCCGACTCGGGCGACCAGCGCGCGAGCGGCCAGGACGTCCAGGCGCAGGCCGAGCGCGCGTCCCTGCTCGACCACCCAGCCCGGCAGCTCGTTGGCCTTCGGCGCGTGTTCGGCGGCCACGGTCCCACCTGCGGCGGTCACAGCCTTGTGCAGCGCGGCGGGGGCCTTCGCGCGGCCCTCCTCGCGGGCGAAGAACGCGACAGTCGTGGCGTCCGGGTCCATGCCCGCGATCGCGGCGGCCACCGGCGCGACGTCGGCTTCCTTCCATTTCTCGACGCCGTCGGCGACGATGAACCGTCGGCCCATGGCGAACGTCATGGCGCTGAGCGCCGCGGCGATCGCTTCCGGCGTGCAGGTCTCGCCCTCGAAGATCTCCACGTCCCCGGCTCCGTGCTCGGCCTCCGCAAGGGCCCGCAGCTTCGCCCGACGCTCCGCGATCCGGCCGTGGTCGTCGCCGTGGATCAGGTAGACGGGCTTGAATGCGGGCACGGCGGCGGAGTCTATGCATGCTCCCGGCCATGATCGCGTGCCCGAGGGGTGAGCGGTCGACCGCGGACCGGCAGTTCACCGTCGCGGACCGGCGCGCTCGACGGTCATCCGCTCGCCGATCGCCCGCAACCGGATCGTGCCGTCGCGGTCAGTGCGGTGGACGCTCGAAACCGCCGCGTGCAAGGCTGCGAGCGTCGATGGTGCCGGATGGCCGTAGGAGTTGCCGCGGCCGACTTGGATCGCGGCGACGGCCGGCGCCACGCGGCGCAGGAATCCCGGTAGGCCGTCGTCGACGCTGCCGTGATGGGCGACCTTGAGCGCTTCGACGCGCGGCAGGCGAAGCCCGGCGGTGACGTCGGATTCCGCGTCGGCCGGAAGCAGCAGGTCGAACGCGCCGTGCCGGACATGGGTGACGAGGGCCCGAAGGTTCGGATCGCCGTCCGGCGGTGAGGCCATCAGGGCACGCGTCGGCCACAGGAAGCGCAGGTCCAGCGCGCCGACGCGCAGCGACCGGCCACTCCACGGCACCACCACGCGGGCTCCGACACTTGCTGCCTCGTGAGCCAGACGCGACTGGACCCGCGTCGGCCAGCCTGCGCCCCCGTCGACGACGACCCGAGGCCTCATTCGCCGCACGACCTCCAGCGCCGCGCCCTCGTGGTCGGCCTGCGCGTGCGTGATGACCAGGACGTCCAGCCGGCGCACTCCCTCGCCGGCCAGTCGCTCGCACACCGGCGAGCCCGGCGGTCCCGTGTCGAACAGCACGCTCGAGCCTCCCGCGCGCACCAGCGTCGCGTCGCCCTGCCCGACGTCGAGGAAGGCCACCCGGGTCTCCCCCGGCCCGAGCCCGGGTGGCACCGCGGCCGTGGTCAGCCGCAGGGCGACCGTTCCGGTGAGCAACGCGACAGCCAGGAGTGCGATCCCCGAAACCGCCGGCCGGCGGCGGACGGTGCCCGACCAGAATGGCCCAGCGGAGGCTCGAGCGATGCGCCACACGGGCGGCCCGCCGAGCACCACGGCGAACATCGCCGCGTAGACGGCGACGACTGCGGCCATGCCGGGCTCCGGAACGTCGACCGCCGAATGCGGCAGGCCGGCGGTGACCGTCGCCACCCAATCCACGTAGGCCACCAGCCTCGCGTTGACGAAATTGAGCGGGACCGCCAGCGACGGCGCGATCTGCCCGACCGTCGCAGCGAGCATCCCGAGCCACATCAGCGGGGCGACGACCGGTGTCGCGAGCAGGTTGGCCGGCAGCGCGACGAGCGACGCGCGACCGAAGTGCGCTGCGAGCAGCGGCGCGGTGGCGATCGTCGCGGCGATCGTCATCGCAGAGGCTTCGGCGAGTGCCCGTGGCAGACGACGTTCGGTGAGCGCGTCCCGGAGACGCGGGGCCAGCAGCGCGAGTCCGATCACCGCCGCGAACGACAGCTGCCACCCGGCATCCGCCGCCGCATACGGGTTCAGCGCCAGCGTGAGCGCCGCTGCGAGCCCTAGCGCGTACCACCGGTCCGACGGGCGCCCGGCCATCAGCGCCACGAGCCCAGCGGCTCCCATCACACCGGCGCGCTGGATCGAGGCGCCGGCGCCGGTCAGCGGAACGTAGGCGGCGACGCACACCAGGGCCAGCGTCAGACGGAGCTCCAATGGAACGCCGACCAGCGCGCAGGCCCCGATGACCAACGCTGCCAGCAGCATCACGTTGGTCCCGCTGACCGCGAGCAGGTGCGCGAGGCTCGAGTCCTCGTAACGGCGGCGCACGTCCTGCGCGATCGCGTCGTCCTGACCGAGCACCATGCCGCGCAGCAGCGCCCCCTCATGGCGCGGCAGACCACCGCTCAACGCCGTCGTGGCCCGGCGGCGGGCACCGTCGAGCAGACCGGAAAGACCCCCTCGCCGGGTCCCGGTCGTGACCGCGGAGACGACCTCGACGGCGGCGACCGCGCCCCTGCGACGCTGGAAGACGTCGAAGTCATCCAGTGGCGCGACCGTCCCTCGCACCCGGACCACGGCGCCGATATCACCCGGCAGGACCACGCCGGGCCGCGCCTTGAGCAGGACGTCCCCTCCCTCGCGGCGGGGGCTGGCGCGCACCACCCGTTCCCCGCTCGCGCGCGTCCGGACCGGTTCGACGGGCACGACGTCGATGGACACCCAGGCGCCGGCGGGGGCGGGCGGAGCGCCGGACCCGATCGCCTCGAGCCGCGCGTCGGCGAGCGCCGCGCCCCCGCCGACCGCGAGCACCGCACACGCCGCGACGCGCGGCCGGGACGGGAGGAGCCCGGCCAGCACCGCGGCCCAGGCCGCCAGCCCCGAGGCCCATGCCCCGGTCAGCAGTCCGGCGACCAACGAGAACAGCATCAGGTGGCGCGGCCGCTCGGCGATCACGCCCGCCAGGTCCCCCGCCCCGGTCCGCAGGCCTGCAAGCCGGATGCTCACAAGGTCACCCGGGACCGCAGCGCCGCGAGTCGCTTCTCGCCGATGCCGGCGATCTGGCCGAGCTCGTCGATGCTCGAGAATCCGCCGCGGACCGTGCGGGCGTCGAGGATCTTCTGCGCGGTTCCCGGTCCAATGCCGTCGAGCGTGTCGAGTTGCTCGAGCGTCGCCGTGTTGAGGTTGATCGGCCCGCTCGTGGTCACGGTGCCCGCCGGCTCCGCGGATCCCGCCGCCCCACCCGCCGGCCGCGGGCGTTCGGGCACCACCACCTGACGGCCGTCCTCGACTTCCGCCGCGAGATTGACCGCGGTCAGATCCGCACGCGAGCGCGGACCTCCCGCCCGCCGCACGGCGTCATCGACCCGCGAGCCCGCCGGCAGCCGGTACACGCCCGGTTCGCGCACCGCCCCCGCGACGTGCACGGTGACGCGCTCGCCGTCTTCCCCGCCCGGGGCGCCGTCGCCGGACAGCGAGATGGGCGACGGCGCCACAGCCCCGGGCGCCGTCGCCGCGTCCCTCGAGAGGTGGCGTGTGCCCAGCACGGCCACCAGCAGCAGCCCTGCTGCCCAGAGCCAGATGTATCGGCTGGGCGGTCGGTCCACATGTCGACAAGCTACGTCGCCGCGCGTGCCCGATCAGCACGTGGATGTGCCGATGCTGCGCGGTTTCCGTGACGAATCAGCGCACGACGAAGTTCACGAGCTTGCCCGGTACGACGACGACCTTGACGACGTCCATGCCGTCCAGATGACTCGCCGTGTTCTGGCAGGCGCGCGCGAGCGCCTCCAGCGTCTCGCGCGACGCCCCGGTCGGCGCCGAGAAGCGGTCACGGACCTTGCCGTTGACCTGCACGACCACCACGATCTCGTCGCGCTCGAGGAACGCCGGATCGGCCGCCGGCCAGGGCTCCTGCCAGACCCGGTCACCGGTCAGCAGCTCATAGACCTCTGAGCCACAGTGCGGGGCGAAGGGGAACACGAGCGATGCCGCCGTGGCGACGGCGAAGTGCATCACGTCGTCCGACGCGCCCTCGCGGCGCCGGTAGCACTCGTTGACCAGCTCCATGACCGCGGAGATCGCCGTGTTGAAGGCGAAGCGACCGGCCATGTCGTTGGTGACCTTCTCGATCGCCCAGTGCGCCTTGCGCGCGAGCTCGAGGTCATCGGGCTCCAGTTCGCCGCGGAAGCCGGGCACGCGCACCCCCGCCGACGCAGCCACCTCGCTCCCGAGCCGCCACAGGCGCGACAGGAAGCGATGCACGCCCTCGATGCCGTCGTCGGACCAGTCGGCGTCCTGGTCGGGCGGGCCGATGAACAGGATGTACGCCCGCGCGGTGTCGGCCCCGTAGCGGTCGACGATCGCCTGCGGGTTGACGACGTTGCCCCTGGACTTGGACATCTTCGCCCCGTCCTTGGTGATCATTCCTTGGGTGAAGAGCTTGGCGAACGGCTCTTGGACGTCGAGCAGGTCCATGTCGGCGAGCGCCTTGCAGAAGAAGCGCGCGTACATCAGATGCAGGATCGCGTGCTCGACACCGCCGATGTACTGGTCGACCGGCATCCACCTGCGCAGCACCTCGGGATCGAACGCGGCCGTGTCGTTTCCGGCGTCGCAGTAGCGCAGGAAGTACCAGGACGAGTCCACGAACGTGTCCATCGTGTCGGTCTCGCGCTTGGCCGGGCCGCCGCAGGAGGGACAGTCGGTCACGACCCACCACTCGGCCGCGGCCAGCGGCGAGCGGCCCTGGGGCGTGTAGTCCTCGATGTCGGGCAGCTCGACGGGAAGCTGGTCGTCGGGGACCGGGACCTGGCCGCACTTCGGGCAGTGGACGATCGGGATCGGGCAGCCCCAGTAGCGCTGGCGGGAGAGCAGCCAGTCGCGCAGGCGGTAGTTCACGGACCGGTGCCCGTGGCCCTGGCGGTCGAGCCAATCGACGATCTTCTCGAGCGCCTCCCGGTTGTGGAGGCCGTCGAAATCCGGGTGCGAATGCACGATCGGCCCGTCCCCGGGGTAGGGCAGCTCCTCTCCGCCGGCGACGACGCGGCGGATCGGCAGACCGTACGCCTGGGCGAAGTCGAAGTCGCGCTCGTCATGGCCCGGCACGGCCATGATCGCGCCCGTCCCGTACTCCATCAGCACGTAGTCGGCGACGTACATCGGGATCTTCTCGCCGTTGACGGGATTGACCACGTGGCGGCCCAGCGCGACCCCGGTCTTCTTCCGCTCGGCGTCCCCGCGCTCCTCGGCGGACTCGGTCAGCGAATGGTTGACGTACTCGCGCACGGCCTGCTCGTGCTGAGTTCCCGCCGTCAGCCGCAGGATGTCCGGGTGCTCCGGCGCCATCACGAAGAAGGTTGCGCCGAAGAGCGTGTCCGGGCGGGTCGTGAAGACGGGGTAGTCGATGTCGAGTTCGTCGCAGCGGAAGGTGACCTCGGCGCCTTCCGAGCGACCGATCCAGTTGCGCTGCATCGTCACGACGTGGTCGGGCCACTCGATCGTCGAGAGGTCGTCGAGGAGGCGGTCGGCATAGTCGGTGATGCGGAAGAACCACTGCTCGAGCTGGCGCGCCTCGACCGGCGTGCCACAGCGCTCGCAGGCACCGTCGACCACCTGCTCGTTGGCCAGCACGGTCGCGTCCTTCGGGCACCAGTTGACCGCGGCATCCTTGCGATAAGCCAGGCCACGCTCGAAGAGGCGCAGGAAGATCCACTGCGTCCAGCGGTAGTACGTGGCGTCGCAGGTCGCCAGCTCGCGGTCCCAGTCGATCGACATGCCCCAATTGCGGAACTGCTCGCGGAAGGCCGCGATCGAGTCGTAGGTCGATTTGCGAGGGTGCACGCCCGTCTTGATCGCGTGGTTCTCCGCCGGAAGGCCGAAGCCGTCGTAGCCCATCGGATTGAGGACCTGGCGACCGGTGCGGCGGTGGAAGTGGGCGATCGCGTCCCCCACCGAGTAGACCTTGAGGTGGCCGATGTGCGGCTCGCCGCTCGGATAGGGGAGCATCACCAGCACGTAGGACTTCTCGCGGTTCGGGTCCAGCGCGTCGTTGGGGAGCTTCCACGTGCCCTCGCGTTCCCACACGGCCTGCCACTTGGGCTCGATCGAACCAGGGTCGTAACGCGGAGGGTCGGCGGACATGGGCCCGCCGGACCTTAGCCTCAATCCACCGATTCTCGCGGCGAGACAACGCCGTATGCACGGCCCAGAGCCGATCGGCCTCACTCCAAGTGATCCACCACGAGGATGCTCGGCCGATCGACCCTGACCCGGGCCTACGACGCCGACTCATCCACGATGATCGGTGATTGAGGCTTAGCCTCAGTGCGCCGCAGCGCGGTCTAGGGTCATGGCCATGAGCGCCAGTCAGCGGGTCGCGCAGATCCTCCGTGCCGCCGAGGAGGCGGCCGCCGAGGTCGTCGCCGAGGCCGAGCGCCGCGCGGACGCCCGCATCGCCGAGGCCACGCGGGCGGGCTCGAACCGGGTGGAGGCGGCGGAAGCCGAGGCGACCGAGTTGCTGACCGAGTCCCGCCACCAGGCCGCGGTCCTGCACGAGACCTCCACGTCGGACGCGGCGCGGATCCGGGAGGAAGCACAACGCACGGCCGCCGCCGTGCTCGACGAGGCCAACACGAACGCCGACCAGGTCCAGAAGATCGCCGAGATCTTCGCGGTCCAGACCCGCGAGGCGGCCGAGGCCGACGCCGCAGGCCGCATCGCCAAGGCGCGTGAACTCGCGGCAGAGGTGCTCGCGGACGGCACCGAGATGTCCCACAATCTGCGCCAGCTCGCCGACTCGCTGCGCCGCAACGCCGAGACGATCCTGCTCGACGTCACTGCAGCCCATCGGGCGCTGACCGCCAAGCTCGACGAAGCCGAGGGTGGCAACGGCGTGCGGTCCACGGCGCCCGTCGTCGACGACGCCGAAGTCCCGGAGTTCATCCCCTCCAGGCCCCGCCGGAGGTAGCGTTTCCGTCCGAAATACGAACTAGTGTTCGTGTCATGGAGTTGTTGCCGACACGGAAAGGTGCGATCGCAGAGACGGCCATAGCAGCCGAGGCGACCCGCCTCGGAATACCCGTTTACGCGCCCGTCGCCGAAGGCTGCCGAGCCGATCTCATCTTCGCTCGACGACCGCCCGCTGCGGGTGCAGTGCAAGTGGGCCGCGGTCAGCGGCGGAGTGGTGATCGCTCGACTGCGCACCTGCCGGCTCACGCCTACCGGTGGATACGTCAGGACGACCTATAGCCGCCGGGAGGTCGACGGGTTCGCCTTGTACTGCATCGAGCTCCACGCGCACTACTGGCTCCCGATCGAGGAATTTGAGGATCGCAGCGACTGCCGTCTTCGGCTGGAACCGACCGGAAACAATCAGCGATTGCTAGTAAAGTGGGCGTCGGATTACCCCCTTGGGGCTGTAGCTCAGCTGGGAGAGCGCCGCCATGGCATGGCGGAGGTCAGGGGTTCGAGCCCCCTCAGCTCCACTTCGACGCCGCTCTCCTAGAGCGGCGTCGCTGCTTCAGGGCCGCCCACAGCACGCTTCGGGGCCTCGCCCCAGAGCTGCTCGAGCCGGTAGAACGCCCTCGTCTCCGGAGTGAAGACGTGGACGATGACGTCGAGGTAGTCGAGCAGGATCCAGCTCGACTCGGCCAGCCCCTCGACGCGGCGGGGCAGCATGCCGTGGTCCTTCTTCATGCCCTCGTAGATCCGGTCGTGGATCGCCCTCGCCTGGCGGTCGGTGTTGCCCGAGCAGACGACGAAGAAGTCCGTGTAGCCGAGGATCTCGCGCAGATCGAGCTCCACGAGGTCGATGGCCTTCACGTCGGCGGCGTAGCCCGCGACGATCTCGGCGAGTTCCTGACCGTCGATCATGTGTACAGCCCCTTCGCGGAGATCAGGTCTGCCACCGCATCGGGCACGAGGTGGCGCAGGGTTCTCCCGGCCGCGGCCCGGCGCCGGATGAGCGTCGAGGAGACGTCGATCCGGGGCATGTCGAAGAAGCGCACCCGCTCCGTGCTTCCCGGCAGGGCGGATTCGAGGCGCTCGACGATGTCGGCGCGGCGCACGCCCTCGCGCTCGGCCACGCCGAGCCAGGCCAGCGAGAGGACCTCTACTGGCGAGCGCCATGCCGGGAGCGAGAACGCCATGTCCCCGCCCACGATGAAGGTCAACTCGTCTTCCGGTGCGTCGTCATGCAGGGCCCGGAGGGTATCGACCGTGTAGGAGGGCCCGGGGCGAGCGGCCTCCACCGCCGACACCTCGAGCCGCGGATCCCCCGCCACGGCGGCGCAGCACAGCTCCAGCCGGATGTCGGCCCCCGGGTCGTCGGGAACCTCCTTGTGCGGGGGAACGCCGGCCGGGACCAGCCGCACGACGTCGAGTCCCAGCTGATCGTGGGCCTCTCCCGCGCAGACCAGCTGGCCCAGGTGCGGCGGGTTGAACGTCCCACCGAGCAGGCCGACGCGCAAATCAGGCCCGCACCTGGCCGCTGCCGTCGACCAGGTACTTGTACGTGCACAGCTCGCGCATGCCGATGGGACCGCGGGCGTGGAGCTTCTGGGTCGAGTTGCCGATCTCCGCACCCATCCCGAACTCGCCGCCGTCGGTGAAGCGGGTGGAGGCGTTGACGTAGACGCAAGCCGAATCCACGCCGAGCCGGAAGGCCTGGGCGGCGTCTTCAGCGGTGGTCAGGATCGCTTCCGAGTGCCCGGACCCGTACTCGTTGATGTGATCGATCGCGTCGCCGACGGAGTCGACCACCCTAACGGCGAGCACGAGCGCGAGGAACTCGTCGGCGAAGTCGGCTTCGGAGGCTACCGCGACGGTCGCGTCGAGCGCCCGGACCCGATCGTCGCCGCGCAACTCGACGCCGTGCCCGCGCAGCGCTGCGAATGCGCGAGGCAGGAACGCGTCCGCGACGGCCTCGTGGACGAGCAGCGTCTCCGCCGCGTTGCAGACGCCGGGCCGCTGGACCTTGGCGTTGACGATGATCTCGAGCGCGTTCTCGAGGTCGGCGCTCGCGTCGACGTAGACGTGGCAGTTGCCGGAAGCCGCGAAGATGACCGGAACGGTGGCGACGCCGGTCAGCGCCCGTTTGAGCCCTTCGCCACCGCGTGGGATGATCAGATCGACCACGCCGTCCTGGGTGGCGAGCTCGGTCAGCTCCTCGCGGCCGCCGCCGGCGATCAGGGTGATCGCATGCTCGGGGAGCCCCGCCTGCCCCGCCGCCTCGATGGCCACCGAGGCGAGCACGGCGTTGGAGTGCGCGGCGCTCGACGATCCGCGCAGGACGACGGCGTTGCCGGCCTTCAGGCAGAGCGCGGTCGAATCGATCGTGACGTTCGGGCGCGCCTCGTAGACGACGGCGACGACACCGAGCGGGACGCGGACCTTGCGGATCTGCAGCCCGTTGGGATGCTCGAAACGCTCCAGCACCTCGCCGACGGGGTCCTCGAGCGCGACGATCGCGCGGACGCCGTCGGCCATCGCCCGGATGCGTGTGGAGTCGAGCGCCAGGCGATCCATCAGCGCGTCCGAGAGCCCGGCCTCGCGACCGGCCTCCAGATCCCGGGCGTTGGCCTCCAGGATCTCGGGAATCCGGGCTTCCAGTGCGACCGCGATGGCGTTCAGCGCGCCGTTCTTCTCGGTGGGCGAGAGGGCGGCCATCCGGCGCGCCGCGGCGCGGGCGGCACGGCAGGAATCGGCGACAGTGTGCTGGGCGACGGCCATGCCCACAGGATACGGCGCGCCGGCGGACCGATCGGGCCGACACGACGGAAATAGTGACCGTTCCGTCGGCCCGGTTGGTTCAGAGCGCGACGTAGTAGTCGCGGTGGATCGCCTCCTGCGTCGCGCGAGGGAGCAGCTCGCGCACCTGCGCCGACTGCATTCCGGCGACCTGGCGAAGCTCGGCGGCCGAGTAGTTGCAGATGCCCTTGCCGATTCGGCTCCCGGCGGAAGCGACCTCGACGGCGTCGCCAACGCCGAAACTGCCCTCGACGTCCACGATCCCGACCGGCAGCAGGGAGGCCGCGCCGTCGCGCAGCGCCCGTGAGGCACCGGGATCGACATGGACGGTCCCGTGCGAGGGCTTGGCGTAGCGCAGCCAGAGCTTGAAACTCGAATGACCGAGCGGCCGTGCCGGGCAGAGCGTTCCGACCGGCTCGCCTCGAGCCGCTCGCAGGACCGCCCCCGGCTCGAACCCGCTGCAGATCACCGTCGCGGTCCCGGCCGCCGTGGCCATCTCGGCGGCGACGACCTTCGAGCGCATTCCGCCCGAGCCGAGCGGCGAGACCTCATGTCCGATCTCCGCGTCGAGCGCCTCGAAGTCGGTGATCTCGGCAATCAGCGTCGCCGACGGGACCTTGCGCGGGTTGGCGGTGTACACGCCGGCGGTGTCCGTGAGCAGGACGAGCAGGTCGGCCTGGAGCAGAACCGCGACCTGGGCGGCCAGGAAGTCGTTGTCGCCGAAGGAGATCTCGTCGGTCGTCGTGGTGTCGTTCTCGTTGATCACCGGCACGATCCGCCAGCCCAGCAGCGTCTGCAGCGTGCGGCGCGCGTTGAGGTAGTGCGTGCGGGCACGCATGTCGAAGAAGGTCAGGAGCACCTGCGCGGTCTGTACACCGAGCTCGCGCAGCGCCTCGTCGTAGGTGCGAAACAGCCGGCCCTGGCCGACCGCGCTCGCCGCCTGGAGGTCCGCGATCGAGGTCGGCCGGATCTCCATGTCGAGCAGGTGCATACCGCGGGCGATCGCCCCGCTCGTCACGACGACGACGTCCGTCCCCGCCCGGTGCAGGGTCGCCACCTCCTCGCACAGCCGCGAGACGACCGACAGCCGCAGCTCGCCCGAGTCCTCGGCGACGATGGACGATCCCAGCTTGATGACGACGACCGGCACGGCGGGAAGGCTACGACGGGTCGAGCTCGAAGACGACGCCGGCGATCTCCACGTCGTCGCCCGCTTCGAAGCCCTCGCGCTCCAGCGCGGCCAGGACCCCCATGCGCCGCAGCCGGTGCTCGATGTGGGCCAGTGACTCGTCGTTGTCGAGGTGGTGGCGTGCGATCAGGCGGTCGACGGCCTCGCCGCTGACCTTGAAGACGCCGTCGGCCACGCGCTCGACCTCGTAGGTCCGTGCCGCCGCGGGACGGAAGACGGCATATTCGGCGACCTCGCTCTCTCCCGCCCCCTCGAGCAGCGGGTCGCGGGCCGGGACGCGCCGCAGCAGCTCGACCGTCAGCTCGTCGAGCCCCTGACGGGTCGCGCTGGAGGTGATCAGCACCGGGATCTCGTCGCCCAGGCGCTCGCGCCAGGAGACCGCCGACGCCAGCGCCGCGTCCGGGGTGACGAGATCGGACTTCGACAGCGCCAGGATGCGGGGCAGTTCGGCGAGCTGGGGGTCGTGGGCGGTGAGCTCGGCTTCGATCGTGTCGAAGTTCTGCGCGGGATCGGATTCGTCGAGCGGGGCGAGGTCGAGCACGTGGACCAGCAGCCGCGTGCGCTCGACGTGCGCGAGGAAGTCGTGACCGAGGCCGGCGCCCCCGCTCGCCCCCTCGATCAGGCCCGGGATGTCGGCGATGACCAACTGGCGATCGTCGGAGTGAATCGTCCCCAGCACCGGCTCCAGCGTGGTGAACGGGTAGCCGGCGACCTTCGGCTGGGCCTTGGTCATGCGGGCGATCAGGGAGGACTTGCCGGCGTTCGGCAGCCCCACCAGCCCGACGTCGGCGAGCAGCTTCAGCTTGAACTCGAGCCAGCCCTCCTCGCCGTCGAGGCCTTTCTCGGCGATCCGAGGCGATTGCCGGGTGGGGCCGGCGAAGCGCTTGTTGCCGCGGCCCCCCAGCCCCCCGCGGGCCACGCGGATCTCCTGGCCCGGAATCACGAGGTCATAGCGCGTGCCGTCCCAGCGCAGGACCTGCGTGCCCGGTGGCACGCCGACGACCTTGGTCTCACCGTCGGCGCCGTGCTTGAGCGCGCCCTTGCCGTGCCCACCGCGCTCAGCGAAGAAGTGCGAGGTGCGCTTGAAGAACTGCAGGTCGCGCAGGTTGTCGTCGCAGCGCACGACGACGTCGCCGCCACGGCCGCCGTCGCCCCCATCCGGGCCGCCTTTGGGCACGTGCGCCTCGCGTCTGAACGACAGAGAACCGTCACCGCCCCTGCCGGCACGGACCTCGATGCGGGCGGTATCAGCGAGCATGGGCTCAGAAACTAGTCCAGGAGCCTCCACCCCATGTCCGATCCCGTCTTCTTCATCACCGGTGCCTCGACCGGCATCGGCGCCGCAACCGCCCGCAACGCCGCGCAGGCAGGGCATCGCCTGGTGCTCGCCGCGCGCAGCACCGACAAGCTCGAAGCGCTCGCCGAAGAGCTCGGCGGTCCCGACCGGGCGATCGCCGTGACCTGCGACGTGACCGAGTGGGACGAGGTCCAACGCGCCGTCTCCACGGCCGTCGACAGCTTCGGCCAGCTCGACGTCGTCTTCGCCAACGCCGGCTTCGGCGCGCCGCGCGGCTTCACCGAGGGCGACGTCGAGCACTGGAAGGCGATGGTCCTGACCAACGTCTACGGCGCCGCGCTCACCGTCCGCGCGACGATCGACCACCTCAAGTCCTCGCGGGGCCACCTGCTGCTGACGGGGTCGGTCGCCGGCCGCCGCGCGCTGCCGGGGTCGCTGTACTCGTGCACCAAGTGGGCCGTCACCGCCATGGGCGAGGCGGCGCGACTGGAGCTCAACGGCACCGGCGTGAGGGTCACGCTGATCGAGCCCGGCATGGTGGACACGCCGTTCTTCGACTCCAAGCCGTCGATGGAGGCCCTCCAGGACGACGACATCGCCCGCGCGGTCCTCTACGCGGTCTCCCAGCCGCCGCACGTCGACGTCAACGAGATGCTCATCCGCCCAACCGCGCAGGAAGGCTGACGCAGGTTGGGGTCACACACCTGCCTGCAGTGCAGGCAGGTGTGTGACCCCGACCTGCAGTGCTCGGCCGGCTACGAGGTCTGCTGCTCGAGCGACTCGGCCGGGACGACCGAAATCCAGCGCTTGCCGGCGCGCTTGGTCTTGAACTGCACGATTCCGGGCGCCTTGGCGAAGATCGTGTCGTCCTTGCCGATGCCCGTGCCGGGGCCCGGGTTGAAGCGCGTGCCGCGCTGACGGACGATGATCTCACCGCCCGTCACGACCTGGCCGGCGAAGATCTTCACGCCCAGGAACTGGGGGTTCGAGTCACGACCGTTGCGGGAGGAGCCGAGGCCCTTCTTATGTGCCATGGGGTCAGGATCCCTTCTGGTTGCCGGACCCGATGCCGATCACGCGGATGCGGGTCAGCTCCTGGCGGTGGCCGGTGCGGCGCTTGTAGCCGCGCTTGGGCTTGAACTTGAACACGCGCAGCTTGGGACCGCGCTCGTGACCGACGATCTCGGCCTGGACGGTCGCCTTCTTGAGGCTGGCGGCGTCGAATGAGGCGTCCCCGCCCCCCGCGACCAGCAACGTCTCGAGGTCCAGCTTGGACCCCTCGTCGCCGGTCAGCCGCTCGACCAGGAGGGTCTGGCCCTCGATGACGCGGTACTGCTTGCCGCCGGTCTTGATGACGGCGTAGGTCTCGGTGGTGTCGGGCATCAGTCAGAAGTCGTTTCGGAGACGTTGTCGGCGGTGCCGCCCTCGTCGGAGGTGGCACGCGAACGGCGCCGTCCGCCTCTGCGGCCGCGGCGCCGGGGAGCGGATTCTAGGGCATCGTCGCCCTCACCCGCCTCGGCGCCCGCTGCGCCATCGTCGGACGCGGCTTCGGTCGCGACGGCCTCACCCGTGCCGTCGTTCCCGTCGGGCTCGTCGGACTTCTTGCGCCGGCGCCCGCCGCGGCGACCGCGGCGCGATTTGCGCTCGCCCGAGCCCTCGCCTGCGACCTCTCCGTCGACCGGCACGGGTGCCTCCCCGTCGACCGGCGCGGCCACATCGGCCCCGTCGACCGGCAACTCGACTTCCGCCTCGAGTCCGTCGAGCGCGGCCTTCGGCGTCGCCTTCGCCGCGCGGCCCTTCGCCGCTCCGTCTTCGCGTGCCTTGTTCTCACGCCGGGTCTTGGCGGACTTACGGGCCGACTCTCGCCGAGCCTCGGCCTTCCTGTCTTCCTCGATCTGCGTGCGCTCCTCGTCGGTGAGGTCGATCAGCGTCGCCGTGGCGGCCGTGCGGCCCGCGCTCTCGATCCGGACCAGGCGCTTGGAGCCCACGAACGGGCCGGCCCCGGAGACCGAGATGACGTAGCCATCGATCTTCGCCACGGCGTCGTCGACCTCGTACATGTGCGGCTCGATGATGTCGACCTTGATCTCGTCGCCGTCGCGGAACGGAACCGCGGCCTCCTGGACCTCGGCCCGGGTGGACTCCATGATGATCGTGAAGTGGTCCAGCGGCAGCGAATCCGAGCCGCTGAAGTGGAAGAACCGGCCCGTGGCGGCTTCGAGGTCGTGGAGCATCTTCGCCCCGTCCCCCACGAACTGGCCCGACACACGCGGGTTCACGCGGATCAGGTAGGCCTCCGGGCCGTCGTCGGCGGTCTGCTTGCACAGCTCGCGCAGCTGGCGCTCGACGTCGATGGCGATCGTCTCCTCGGACTTGATCACGCCTTCGCCGTCACAGGTCGGGCACGTCCGGGTCATGATCTCGCGGACGCCCTCGGTGACGTTCTGGCGCGTCATCTCGACCAGCCCGAGCGGCGAGATCTCGACCACGAAGGTCTTCGTCCGGTCCTCGTCGAGCGCCTTGCGCAGCGTTTTCAGGACCGCGTCGCGGTTGCGCGCACGGGCCATGTCGATGAAGTCGATGACGATGATCCCGCCGATGTCGCGCAGGCGCAGCTGGTTGACGACCTCGTCGGCCGCCTCGAGGTTGGTCTTGGTGATCGTGTCCTCGAGCCGCGCGCCCTTGCCGCGGCCGATGAACGAGCCCGTGTTGACGTCGATGACGGTCAGCGCCTCGGCGTAGTCGATCAGCAGGTAGCCGCCCGAGGGCAGGTCCACGCGCTTGGAGAGCATCCCCTGGATGACTTCCTCGACGCCGTAGGCCTCGAGCAGCGGCTCGTCGGACTCCCACAGCTCGACGCGGTCGACGAGCTCGGGCGCGGTGCGGGTGAAGAACGAGACCAGCCGGTGGTGCTGTTGCTCGTCGTCGACCACGGCGCGCTCGAAGTGCGCGGAGAAGATGTCGCGGACCACGCGGACCGACAGGTCGGCCTCCTGGAAGACCATCGCGGGCGCCTTGGCGTCGGCGACGCGCTTCTGCAGGACCTCGTTGAGCTTGAACAGGTACTGCAGCTCGCGCAGGAAGTCCTCGCGCTTGGCGCCGTGCGCCGCGGTGCGGATGATCGCTCCGCCGCCGTTGAGGTCGAGCTGCTTGGCCTCCTTGCGCAGGCGCTCGCGCTCGGAGTCCTCGAGACGGCGCGAGACGCCGACGCCCTCGCCCGTCGGGGCGAAGACCATGTAGCGGCCCGCGATCGTGATCTCCATCGACAGGCGCGCGCCCTTGGTCTTCAGGGGGTCCTTGACGACCTGGACCACGACCTCCTGCCCGGGCTTGATCAGGTCGCCGATCGACGGCCCTTTGGCGGCACCGCGGCCACGCTGGACCTTCTCGACGCCCGGCAGCACGATCTCGTCGACGTGCAGGAAGCCGTTCTTGTCGAGGCCGATGTCGACGAACGCGGCTTCGAGGCCGGGCAGGACGTTGTCGACGACGCCCTTGTAGATGTTGCCGACGATCGACCGGTTGCCCAGCCGCTCGATGTAGACCTCAGCGGCGCGGAAGCCGGAGGCCAGCTCCGGTCCGCCGCGGCCACGGCGCCCGCGGCGCCCCTGGCCCGACGGGGCCTCCTTGGAGGATTCGAGGATCGCAACCCGGGTCTCGCCCCGGTCGACGGTGACGAGTACTTGCTTTTTCAATGGGTGTCCTTTGAGACATCAGAACGCCGCGCGGCCCTTGTTGGCAGCGACCTCGCGCGAACGCGCGGAGATCGACTGCAGGAGGCCGACGGCCAGGAATGTGACGAGCAACGACGAACCGCCGTAGCTCAGAAGCGGTGCCGGAACGCCCGTGATGGGCATGATCCCGACGGTCATCCCGACGTTGACGAAGATCTGGAAGAGCAGCATCACGGTGATGCCGCCGGCGATCAGCGCGCCGTACAGATTCTTCGCCATGGTCAGGATGTGCAGCCCGCGCCAGATCAGCAGCGCGTACAGCGATAAGACGAGCGCGGCGCCGGCGAACCCGTAGGTCTCGCCGATCACCGCGAAGATGAAGTCGGTGTGGTGCTCCGGCAGGAAGTCCAGCCGGGTCTGCGTGGCGCCCTCGACGCCTCGGCCGATCTTTTCGCCCGAGCCGATGGCCACCTTGGACTGCTGCTGCTGGTAGCCCTCCTCGCCCGAGACGTCGGACGGGTGCAGGAACGACGTGAGCCGATCCGTCTGGTAGGGCTGCAGGACCTGCACGCCGACCGCGGGAAGCGCGACCAGCGACAGCGCGACCGCCACGGCGCCGAGGGCGCCGAGAGCCGCGAAATGACGCCAGGGGGTGCCGGCCACGAACAGCAGGGCCAGCGTCCCGACGACGTAGACGAGCGAGGTGCCCAGGTCGGGCTGGGCCATGACGAGCATGGCCGGAAGCAGCGCGAGCAGCATCACCCGCGCGGTCGTGTCGCGACCCGGCCGCCGCATGCGCTCGACGATGAACGCCGAGACCGCGACGACGAGCAGCAGCTTCCCGAGTTCGGACGGCTGGAAGCGGAAGAAGGGGAGTTCGATCCAGCGCTTGGACCCGCGCGCGGCACTGCCGAGCGCGAAGACGAGCAGGATCGAGGCGATCATCACGCCGTAGAGCGGATGACGGAGGTCGCGCAGGCGGGAGTAGTCCATGCGCGACAGCGCATACATGACCGCGAGGCCGATGACGCCGTAGCCCGCCTGGCGGTAGACGTAGTAGAGCGGCTGGCCTTCGATGTCGTCGGCCGTCGCGCCCTTGATCGCGATCACCGAGCAGACGACGAGGCCGACCACGGCCAGCAGCAGCAGCGGGTCCAGTCGCAGGCGGAACTCGCGCGGCACCATCGGCGCCGGCGGCTCGGAGGCCGGGCTGATCGGCGTGCGTCGTGTGCGGGTGGCGGCCATCAGTCGTCGGATCTTCCGGCGCGGAACTCGTCCTCGTTCTGACCGAACCACTTCGCCAGGATCAGCCGCGCCGCCGGCGCAGCGGTCTCGGCGCCGAAGCCGCCCTTCTCGATGGTCACGACGACGACGATGGGCCGGGTCTCATGGGGGACGTACGCGACGTACCAGCTCTGATCGGGCTGGTAGATCCGCTCCACCGTACCGGTCTTCCCGTAGATCGTGTACTCCCCGGCGCCGAAGTCCTTCATGACCTCGTAGGAAGTCCCGCCGGGTTCCATCGCGGCCCGGCGCAGGCCCTCGAGGACCGTCTTGCGGGTGGCGTCGCCGATCTGAACGCGCTTGCGCGGCGGGAAGCGCAGCTCCTGGATGAGCTTCCCGTTGCCGTCCTCCACGCGCTTGCCGAGGTGCGGGGTGACGACCTTGCCGCCGTTGGCCAGCGTCGAGTAGGCCACGGCCATCTGCAGCGGCGTGGCCTGCAGATCGCCCTGGCCGACCGAGAGGTTGACGTTGTCGCCGGTCGAGTACGGGCGCTCGATTCCGCCGCAGACCGGCAGCGCGGCCTGCGTCCCCACCCCGAGTTTGTTCTTCTTGACGCAGGTGAGGTACTTCGCGTAGCCCTTGTTGCGCCAGTCGGCGTCCGGCACCAGGCCCGCGAACTCGCCCGGGATGTCGATGCCGGTGCGCCGGCCCACACCGAGGCGCTTGGCCCAGGTCTGGAGCACCTGGCCTTCGAGCTCGTGCAGGCGTTCGCCGAGCGTGTAGAAGAACACGTCCGAGGAGACCTTCATCGCGTCGGAGATGTCGATCGACCCGTACGAGGCGTTCTTGGCGTTGCGGAAGGTCTGCGGGCCGAGCTTGTACTCGCCGTCGTCGAAGATCCGCTCGCTCAGCCCGAGCGCTCCGGACTCCAGCGCCGCTGTGGCCGTCACCGGCTTGAACGTCGAGCCGGTCGGATAGACGCCGGCGATCGCGCGGTTGTAGAGCGGCTTGCCCGTGGACTCCGAGTTCAGGGCGTCGAACTTCTCCTGCGAGAGCGGCTTGGCGAACACGTTCGCGTCGAAGCTCGGGAACGAGCCCAGCGCGTAGACCTCGCCGTTGTCGGGGTTCATCGCCACGAACGCGCCCGCCTGCGAGCCGTTGGCCGCCGCGGCGGCGACCCCGCGCTCGGTCGCCGCCTGGGCAGCCTTCTGCAGGCCGAAATCCAGCGTCAGGCGCAGACGCCGACCCTGATCGGGGTCCGTGCTGCCCGGCTGCTTGCAGGTGCGGCAGGGGTTGCCCATCGCGTCGACGACCTGGCGCTCGTAGCCCGGCTGGCCGCGCAGGTAGTTGTCGTAGGTCTCCTCGACGCCGTCCTTGCCGATCCGCGTCCCCTGGTCGACGCCCTTGTACTCGCTCTCCCCCAGCTCATCCGGGGAGATCTCGCGCAGGGTCCCGAACAGGTGCGCGCCGAGGTCTCCGAAGGGGTACTCGCGCAGGTACTGCGTCTCGGCCCGGATCCCCGGGAAGTCCTCGTGACGCTCCTCGAGGTAGTTGTAGGCGGCGCGGGAGATGTCGACCTTGACCGTCACGGCGGCGTACGGCGTCTGGGCGACCTCGCGGATCACGCGCCGGTGGATCGCCTGCGCGGACATGTCGATCACACGCCCGAGGCGCTTGAAGAGGTCGGCGACGGCCGGATCCTCGGGCATCGGCGGCATCGGGACCTTGTCGGCCTGCGCGGCGGCCTTGGCCAGGACCTTGCGCTCGCGGCGCTCGGCCTTCGTCAGGCGTTGCTTGGTCCGCTTGCGAGTGCGCTCGAGGTCGTCCAGGCGCGCTGCCGCGGCCAGCCGTCGGCGTTCGGCAGCCGACGTGAGCGCTCCGTAGTCGGCGGCCAGCGTGCGCTCGGATTCCGGCAGCGCGTCGGGAAGGATCTGGACGACCGGAGCCTGGCGCGTGCGCACCAGCACGGCCTCGCCGGAGCGATCCACGATGTCGCCCCGCGGCGCCTCGATGCGCAGCTTGCGGACCTTGTTCTGGGCGGCCTGCGTGACGTAGTCGTCGCCAGAGAGCACCTGCAGGAACCACAGCCGGAAGAACACGATCGCGAACAGCACGAAGGCGAAGCCACCGAGCACGGCCACGCGCACGGCCAACTGGGGCGTGATCGGGGGACGGCGTTCTTCGAGTGGTGCGGGCATGGAGGGGAGGCGGGCTAGGCGCGCGAGAGCGGCGAGAGCCCACCGGTCGTGTAGGCACGGCGACGGCGACGACGCGGGTCATCCGGAAGGTAGGGAACGAGCAGGCGGCGCACGAGCGCGTAGACCGGGAGCGCGAGCAGCGAATTCACGACGATCGTGATGAGGATCTGGCGGACCAGTGCGAACGAGACGGGCGCGTCGAGACCCAGGAGGAACTGCAACAGCGCGAAGCCGATCGTGATCAGCGCGGCCGCCACGGCCCCTACGGCCATCGGCGTGAGCCCGTGAGCGGGGTCGCGCAATTCGCGCAGGCGGCCCGCGCCGTAGCCGACGACCGTGTAGATCAGCGAGGAGACCCCGAGCATCTGCAACAGCGCGAGGTCGATCAGGAACCCCAGCACGAACCCGTAGCCCGCCCCGGCGAGTGAGCCGCCCAGCAGACCGACGGCGGCGACCAGCAGTGGCGTCAGGTCGGCGGGAACGCCGAAGACGGTGACCTGCGAGATCGCCGCGATCTGCACGATCATGAAGACGAAGGCGAGCGCGCCGAGTCGGCCCGCAGACTGGGCGTTGAGCGTCACGGCGAGGTCGTGGAGTCGGCCTGGGCGGTGCCCGCGCGCACGTCGGTGAGGACCTCGACCCAGACCATCGAAGCGAGCTCGGCGGCCGGCTGGACGCGGATGATGCGGTCCAGGTCGCCGGCGCCCAGCTCGATCTCCCGCACGAACCCGATCGTCAGGTCACGCGGGTAGTAGGACTTGAGCTTGAGGTCGAGCGAGCCGGCGGTGACCACACGGTCGCCCTTGCGGACGCGCTTGGGGTCTTCCACGAGCTCGAGCTCGAGCGCGTTCGAGTTGCCCGAGCCGGTGGCCCGGACGGTGCCCTGCTGGTTGGAGGGGAGCGTGCGAGCGGCGGCCGCGAAATCGCGATCGGTGATCAGCGTCACGATCGAGTAGTTGCCGGCCACCGTGGTCACGCGGCCGACGAGGCCCAGCCCGGTGATGACCGGCTGGTCGACGCGCAGGCCGGCGCTCGAGCCCTTGTCAATCGTGATGCGCGAGTAGAAGATGTTCGGGTTGCGGCCGGTGATCCGGGCGCGCACCGGCTCGTAGCGCTCGAGGTCGGCGTTGATGTCGAGCTCGTTGAGCTGACGCAGCTCCTTGTTCTCGATTCCGGCGGCCTGCAGGCCGGTGTTTTCACGCTGCAGGCGCTCGTTCTCGGCCTTCAGCTTGTCGCGCTCGTCTTTCGCCTCGAAGGTGTCCCCGGCCCAGCCGAAGAGGTCGCGGAACGGCTTCAGCGCGCGGCTGGCCCCTTCCTGGATGGGCCCCAGGACTTGGAGCGCCCCCCGCTGGACCGAATGCAGACCACCACCAGAAGACTCGCCGAAGTACGCGGTCAGCAGGATCAGCGACAGCGCGACAAGTGCGGCGAGGACGGCGCGGCGACGGCGTACCTGGCGGTCGTACATGCGTTCAACGCCGTGAGCGGCGGCCGTTGCGGCCGTTGCGGGTGTTGCGGTAGGTCCGGTGGATCGCCTCGAACTCCTCGAGGGAGCGGCCGGATCCAACGGCCACGCAGGTCAGCGGGCTCTCGGCTCGGTGCGCGGGCATCTGGGTCTCCTCGCGCAACCGCTCGTCGAGGCCCTGCAGCAGCGAGCCCCCGCCACACAACATGATTCCCCGGTCCATGATGTCCGACGCCAGTTCGGGCGGCGTGCGGTCCAGGGTCTCCTTGATCGCGTCGATGATCTGCACCAGCGGCTCTTCGAGCGCGGCGCGGACCTCCTCGGACGTCAGGACGACCGTCTTGGGCAGGCCGGAGACGAGGTCGCGGCCACGGATCTCGGCCTGCACCTCCTCTTCGAGCGGATACGCGGACCCGATCTCGAGCTTGACCTCCTCGGCGGTCTGCTGGCCGATCAGGAGCTTGTACTCCTTCTTGACGTAGTTGATGATCGCCTCGTCGAGCTCGTCGCCGCCGATGCGGATCGACGAGGAGACGACGATGCCGCCGAGCGAGATGACGGCCACCTCGCTCGTACCACCCCCGATATCGACGACCATGTTGCCGGTCGGCTCCCCCACCGGCAGTCCAGCGCCGATCGCGGCGGCCATCGGCTCCTCGATCAGGTAGGCCTGGCGCGCACCCGCGCTCAGGCAGGCCTCCTCGACCGCGCGTTTCTCCACGCCCGTCACGCCCGAAGGGACGCAGACGACGACGCGCGGATGCGCCCAGCGGTTCTGGTGGACCTTCTGGATGAAGTGGCGCAGCATCTCCTCGGTGACCTCGAAGTCGGCGATCACGCCGTCCTTGAGCGGCCGGATGGCCTGGATCGTCCCGGGCGTGCGGCCGAGCATGCGCTTGGCCTCAATCCCGACGGCGTGGACCTCATTGGTGCGCGAGTCGATCGCGACCACCGACGGCTCGGACAGCACGATGCCGCGCCCGCGGACGTAAACCAGCGTGTTGGCCGTTCCGAGGTCGACCGCCATGTCGCGACCGCCGAAGCCGGTGAGGTACCCGAAGAATCCCATGGGAAAGGAGGTGCCGTGACCCGATTGGTCTGCCCGCTTGGAGCGGGGCAAGGAGCCGCAGCGAAGCGCGGAGTCTAGCGGACGTCTCCTGTCGGACCCCCCACTTGCAGGGGGTTTTTCAGCGGCGGCGGGCGGTCGCGCGCAGGGTCCGGCCCTCGAAGCGCACCGTGGCCACCACGGTCAAGCGGCGCAGGGAGCCACGCACGCGGATCCGCGTCGAGAACGAGCCGAGGTTCCTGGGCAACGTCTTGCGGGCTATCACCCGGCGGCCGCGCTTGACGACGAGCTTCACGCGGGTCCGGGCGGGCGCTCGCCCGGAGGCCACGAGCTTGCGGCCGCGCACCCTCAGGCGAATGGTCAGCCTGCGGCCCGAGAGCGAACCGAGACCGCTCGAAACCGGCCGCGGAGAGGTGGTCGCAGGCGGTGCCGGCTGGGCCGGCGGCGCCGTCAGCGGCGGCGGGATCAGATTCGCCTGTTCGGCGCCCGGCAACACGCCGTCGGCCAGCGGGAACGGCGCCCGCTCGCGAAACCCGATCAGCCGGGGAGCGGGCGCGCCGTCGATCGTCTGCTCGCGCTTGAAACGCAGCCACGGCATCGAGAACGTGCCGCCGTCGACCTTCACGGTCTGGTTGGTGGGCTGGTGCAACCAGGCCTCCGAGTTCGAGCCCGAGATCAGCACGCCGACGCGGTGGCCGGATTCGAAGGTCCACTCCGTCGGGTACATCGGGACCTCGACGACGCCCTCAGAACCGAGCAGGCTGGCGCCGCGCGAGATCATCGTGGCCTTGCCGTCGGGCGCGACGTCGTAGACGTTGGCGGCGACGTTGGCCTGGGCGAGCCCGACGGCGTTGACGCGCACGACCGGGAAGCCGGCCACGTGGGCGACATGCGGCAGCGGGGCCGACAGGGTCCAGACGCCGACGCCGGTGCTCGACCCCGCATTCGAGCCCCCTGGACCCGCCGCGGCATCGTTGGAGCCGTTGTTGTCGCCGTCGTCGGTGTAACCGCCCGCCTTCAGCGGGCCCTCGAGCGCGCGCTGGTCGGCGGGCGGCCAGGCGGCCTCTTCGCGCCAGCGCCCGTCGGAGCCCTGGACGGCGATGACCGGGTCCTTGACGGCCGGCTTGACCCCGCGCACGTGCTCGTCGAGGAAGCGCATGACCTCGTCGTACCAGCCCGCCCGGCCCATCGCGAGGTCGTCGCCGACGGTGTCATTGCCGCGGACGTGGTCCCACCAGCCGATCCACAGGCGCTTGGGCCCGGCGAGGCCGTTGAAGAAGTCGATCGTGCCCGCACCGATGTTGGTGTTCGCGTCCACGAAGCCGGTCGTCATGAAGAACGGGACCGTCGAGCCCCTGCCGATCTCGACGAAGTCGCGGGACTTCCAGAAGGCGGTGTCGGGCGAGGGGTCGTAGTGCCCGACCAGTCCGGCCTGGCATTCGGGCCCGCTCGCGACGGAGTTCGTCGTGTACTGCGGGTCGTCCTGGAGCGTCCAGCCCGCCTCGGCACCCGAGCCGTAGGAGACCGACGGATAGGCGAAGGACTGCAGGTAACGCACGCCGTTCGAGTACGAGCCGCGGTAGCGGTCCCCGACGACCTGCTGGCCGACGACGGCGGCGAGGCCCTTCGGCCGGATCGCGGCGCCCACGACGCCGGTGTTGCCGTCGTAGGACTTGCCGTACATCGCGACCTTGCCCGTGCTCCACGGCTGCGCAGCCGCCCACTCGACGGCCGTCTTGATGTCGGTCTGCTCGCCCGGGCCGAGGATGTCCAGGCAGCCGCTCGAGCCGCCGGACCCGCGCAGGTCGGCCAGCACGACGCTCCAGCCCTTCTGGAAGAGCTTGGCGCCGTTGATGAAGTCGTTGAAGCGGGGGCTCGGGCCGGGCTCGGCCTGCGGATTTGCCCCGGTGCCGCCGCCGCTGTGGCCCAGATAGGGGCTGACGATCGCCACCACGGGGGTCTTCTGGCCCTCGGGAATCCCCTTCGGGCGCAGCACGTCGAGGTGCAGTTCGACTCCGTCAGAAGTGGTGACGTACTCCTGGGTCCAGTCGGCGCCTTCGGGCACCTCCGCCGCCGCGGTGGCCGGCAGGGCCGCGAGGGAGAACACGGCGAGCGAGATCAGCAGGACACGCATCCCCCGAGGGTAGAGTTCAGGGCATGTCCGACGTCGCACATCCCCCGCCCGGCTGGTACTCCGATCCCGGCGGTTCAGGCGGCCGGCGCTACTGGGACGGAGCGACCTGGACCCAGCAGACCGACCCTGGCGCCCCCACGCCGGCGCCCTACGCCCCGGCAGCCGGGGAGATGATCCCGCCGCAATCGCGCCAGTGGGCGCTCGCCGCCCATCTCAGCGGGCTGGTCGGGCTGCTCAGCGGCGTCTTCGGGTTCGTCGGCCCCCTGGTCGTCTACTTCGCCCGCGCCGAGGACCCGTGGGTGCGTCGCGAAGCCGCCGAGGCGCTGAACTTCCAGCTCTCGGCACTGCTCTACGGGATCATCGGTGGCCTGATCACGATCGTGCTGCTGTTCGTGCTCGTCGGCTTCCTGCTGATCCCGCTGTGGATCGCCGCGGCTATCGCGTGGGTCGTGGTGACCGTCGTCGCCGCCGTCAAGGCCTCGCGCGGTGAGCCCTACCGGTATCCGCTGACGATCCGGTTCATCAACCCCTAGGAATCCGTTGATGAATCGGCCGTCGCGCGCCATCGCGGTCAGGTCGTGCAATCGAGCAGATCAGGCGGCCGCCGCGAGCAGCCGGGCCCGCTCGGCGTAGGCCGCGACCATCGTCCGAGCAACCTCGTCCGGCTGGTGCTCGATCAGGAAGTCGGCGACGTGGAGCAGGTGCACGTGCTGCCGTGCCAGCCGGAGGTCCTTGATCCCGTCGCGACCGTGGGCGTCGGGGTTGCGATGGTACTTCGCGCTGTCGACCTCGACCGCCAGCCGGATCTGCGGCCAGTAGAAGTCGACGCGGCCGTCGCCGATCCAGACCTGGGTGAGCGGCCGCGGGAGGCCCGCTGCTTCGACGATGACCAGAAACGCCTCTTCGAGCTCGGAGTCCGTGAGGGTGGCGCCGTGGTCGAGTGCGGCGAGGGCCTGGGACAGGGTCCTGTGGCCGTGGTGGCCGGGGGTCCTGGACTTCAGGTCCTCGATGGCCCTGAGGTCGAATTTGCGGTCGATGATGGCGCGGTTGAACAGGATCTCGGTCGTCCTGACGTCGCTCACGGCGGCGACGTCGAGCGCGGTCCGGGCCCAGGTGGTGATGCGGCGGCCGTCGTCGAGCGTGCGGATGTCGGACGGAGCGAGGTTCGTGACGTGGTGGGCGGTCAGGACGGGGTTCGAGCGGCGCTGCTTCGAATGGGCCAAGTCGATCCTTCGGTTGCT